>ENA-OQKR01000052-OQKR01000052.1-human-gut-metagenome-genome-assembly--contig:-NODE-52-length-46003-cov-5.056871_pt1 | contig 46003 bp, 34 predicted proteins | sample MGYA00242803_ERZ504806 | MGnify/ENA primary metagenome ERZ504806 (study PRJEB26092, sample SAMD00036399) | human gut metagenome | host: Homo sapiens | study: EMG produced TPA metagenomics assembly of...
CATGACTTTGCTGTATTGGAGGACATTTCAGTCCGTTTTTTTGTCGGGGCGAAGACATTTGTTTACGGGGATTTGCTTTTTGTACACGGTGATGGAAAGGAGGATTTGTTTGTATACCCGGATGTCTTGAGCTTTGAATATTTTTTGGAACGCTCTTTGGGACATCCTGCTGCTTTTATAAAGAGAGCATTATTTGAGGGGTGCCTTTATACGGAGACGCTTAAGATTGTTTCTGATTGGGAATTCTTTGTGAAGAAGATAGTGCTTGAAAGCTGTTCTTATAGACATGTCGAGAGGGTGATAAGTATCTTTAATATGCAAGGCATCAGTTCTGTCTCTTTAAGTCTTTGTGAGGAGGAAAAGAAATATATCCTGCAGGGAATATTTCCTCCCATGATACTCGACTCTTTGCAGTTGGCTGCTTGCCTGAAAAAGCAGCCTTTGTTTGAACTTTTCCGTGAGATGAGCAAGACACACCGTTTCCAGAAGAGGGTAAAGCCTGTCCTAACCTTCTTGCTGAAATTGAACAACGCTTTCTCTATGCGGAAATGAATGGTCAGAAGACTGCTTTTGCTACTTTCCGGTAGACAAGTTCGGTTTGGCGGGTTGCCTTTTCCCAAGAGTAAAGTTTAATCCTTTCTTTGCCGGCAAGTATAAGTCTGGTGCGTTCAGCTTCGTCGTATATCACACTTTTGATAGCTTCTACCATCGAAGAAACAGAGAATGGGTCGAAATATGCCGCTGCATTTCCGGCAATTTCAGGAAAGCAAGAGGCTTGGCTCAAGGCTACGGGGCAGTTGCAAGTGTAGGCTTCTAAAATAGGGATGCCGAAACCTTCATAATAAGATGGATATACAAATAGCAGAGCACGGTTGTATAATTCTTTCAGATGCTGGTCGTTGACCGAAATTTGCAGTGTATGCGAAGCGATGCCTATACGTGATATTAATTCTGATTCAGCCTTTGAAAACGGTTTGCCTGCACATATTAGATGTAGATGTGCATCTGTTTGATGAATTATACTGAAAGCTTCTGCTAATCGTTGGAAATTTTTGTAGGATGTCCGGTCACCAACAAACAAAATGTATCTTTGGGGAAGATGTAGATTAGGCTTGCTTATAGTGGATTGTAGACTACAACCGTGGTAGATAACGTCTATTTTTTGAGGGGATATGCCTAATGTTTCTATGATATCTTTCTTGGTATGTTCGCTAATGGCTATAATGTGATTGGCTTTTGTGATAATTTCTTTCTTCTGTTGAATAATGGATATGGAGTCTTGAAACAAGTCTGGATATTTTTCATAGGTCATGTCGTGTACGGTTATCACAAAAGGATTATTGCCTATTTGCTTAAGAAAAAGGGGATTGTAATATGTCGGATGATAGACAAATGGAGCGTGTTTCTGCATCAGCTTTAAGATTAGTTTGGCGTTGCTTTGATACAGTTTCTGTTGATGATACTTAAAGAACAAATGGGGGATGTAGATACCGTGCCTCTTGATTTTACTATTCAATAGATAATGATTTTCTGTATAGCGTACTGCAATATCGTAATTAAACTGTAAATTGGACATGATTTCACAGAAATAGCGGGAAATACCGCCGAATTTCTGCTGGTCGAAAATTTGTGAATCATATACTATAAAGGGCTGCTCCATGCTTGTCTATATATTGTAATACGATGCAAAGGTAAAGGAAAGTTTTGAAGTTCTGTGATTGAAATGATTTTTATATCTTTTATATTGTGTATTTTTGTGCCCTTCAAAGTTATAGTGTATGGATAAAAAAGATATTGTAGTAGTAGTGCCTATTTATTTACCTGCTCTATCAGAGATGGAAGCGGTGTCGCTGAAACAGTGCTTGGATATTTTGTCTGATTACTCCATAGTGATTATTAAACCAGAGAATCTGGATCTCTCAAATATACAATCTCAATTTTTACTTCCTAAGGTAGTATCTTTCCCGGACAGATGTTTCCGGGGAATTGAAGCTTATAATCGTTTAATGCTTGATGTGACTTTTTATAAAACATTTTCAAGCTATACTTATATGCTTGTTTATCAGTTGGACGCTTATGTATTTAAAGACGAATTGTTCTTTTGGGCTTCACTGGGGTATGATTATATTGGTGCACCGTGGATGCCGCACCAAAGACAATATTGGAGGTTTCCTTCCCGTTCCGTCTGGTTTGTCCAGCGTTGCTTCTGGAGTATTTTCTATCCTAAGAATCTGCGCAGAATGAAGTACTGTTGGTTTCATGTTGGTAATGGTGGCTTTTCTTTAAGGAAAATAAGTAAGATGATAGCAGTTACAGAGCATTACAAAACTATAATTGATAAGTGCATGGCAGACAGTAATCCTTTTTTCCCTGAAGATGTCTTTTTGCTTTTGAATACTTATGATAAAGAATCTCATTTGAAACGTCCTTCTTACAAATTGGCTATGAAATTTGCAATTGAGCAAATTCCGGCATGGTCATATAGGGCAAATGGATGCCAGCTCCCTTTCGGCTGCCATAATTGGACGCATCCTGAGATGCTCCCTTTTTGGTCTCAATTCATAAAGCTCGGTTAGGAGCATGAACGTATGATTTCCTCCGGTGTGGTTTGCTCTTTCCTTGGGCCTTGTTTGATGCTTGGTCTGAAAACAGTATGAATAGAGTATAATATAACGTGAGTTCGATATAGCTGTACTATCAGCCATCACAGCCATCAGCTTCGTTCAAAACCTCTTTTGATTCATATCGAACTCACGTTAATATAGAGTTTCTGTTATGTCTTGGAGAATGGTCAGGGTTTGATTATATATCCGTCAATTCCGAAATATTGTTCACCCCATTTAGCTTTGGCATACTCTACGGTCGCATAGCTGTTGGTGTACCAAGTGTCTTTTGTGTGTGTGCTCTTGAGATGATGCAATGGTACAGTATTGGGTTGCTCGTCAGCATATACATATCCATCTATTCCATAATACTGTTCATTCCATTTCTTTTTAGCATATTCAACATCAGCGTAGCTAAAAACATACCACGTGTCTTTGGTATGTATGCTTTTCAGACGATGCATTGGTTTTGTATTGGGTGCAGGTTCTACTAATACAAATCCTAAAAAGTCAGTTAAATAATCACCGCTTACTTGATTTATATAGTTTACGTCATCTTGTGAAAAAACCCACCAGTTGTCTTTTGTGTGTGGACTTTTTATTTGAAACATTGGTTTTACCTCTATAATCGGACGAATTTTGCTTTTGATGTATTTTTCTGCAGCGTCTTTAATTTGCTGTTTTTTTATAGGGTCTTTGATGAATTCGTATATGGGGTATGTCTTATTGAAATTGATTTCTGTCAATACACAATGCGTTTTGTCAACAGACTGCTGCCATCCGCTAAGATTGAATGTGTGGTTGGTTACTCCGTCGGATGTTATTGTGACTGTGTGACCATCGTGCTGGCCGCCATACATGTTGACGTTGCATGACCAGTTACTATTTCTCCTTTGGTATTGTTCTACTTCGGTTGTAGTAGAGCTTCCGGAGAAGGAGAGGTTAACCGTTTTAATGGCACCAGTGATGCCTCCTTTGGCAATTTTGGTTTTAGACTCTACTTTTAGATTGTCGGTGATAGTTGACTTGTAGAATATAGAAAGGCGTCCACCTACATTGAAGTCGATAAGAATATGTGTTCCGAATTCTTCAATAATGGCATCAGGAGAGGCTGCAGAAAGTCTGCTCTTAAAGTATGGAGTGAGGTAGTCGGCCAAGACTGTGGGGTCTGCATAAAGTTGGTAGCGTTCTAATTGCTTGATTTGGTCGACCCGAATGTAGGTCTCTTTGGTCGTAATGGAAGTCTTATTGCTTGATTCTTTGTCAAAAGAGACATTTGCTGAAAGGCTATAGGGTACTTCCTTATTGGAGGTGTCTGTGCTGGTTGCCCCATCTTTTTTAGGATTGATTTTTGCAGCAACCGAACCACTAAAATTCGTTTTATTGATAATGTCTTTTACATAGTTCATGTAGTCTTCTCCAGCATAAAAGTTGTCTTTGATTTCACCTACATATTCCACTTTGTATAATTGGGGATTTTTCGCATAGAAACCTGCAATATCTAATACTTCGTTTTTTATGGATTGTCTGGCAAGATATTCTCCGGTTATATCATAACCGTAGCCTAATACTTGATATTGACCATCTCCCATTGACTTCGTTGTTGGCATTTGTTGGTCTTCTTGAACAAACTGCTCGTCAAAAGTGTTGGTGCAGCTAATGGCGAATATTCCCGTTGTAATGATGGGAATAAAAAGAAAATGTTTTTTCTTCATAATTTTGGAAATTAATTTAGTTTGCCTTTTGAAAGGACTGGTTTAACGCGTATTTAGTCCTTTCAATCGGTTCGTTTTATAAATTGGTGATATATGTCACTTCCTTGTCAGTTGGATGTTTCTATAGCGTGAAGCTGCCATATAGGAATGCTTCATCGGACTCTATTTGAATGGAGTAGTTGCCGCATGATTCTTCATCTAGGTTGATGCTGATATTTGTTGGAGCATCGTATGTTTCTGAATAGACGTTTTCACCGGTCGATTCGTTGATGAGGGTGATGGTGGCAGTGGGCAATGTCTCGTTGAAGTCGATGCATACTGTATTATTATATAAGTAGGCATTGGCAGTTTGGATGATACTACGAGATATAGGGGTATCTCCTTTACTAGTCGGATTTTTTCTTTTTGCTTGGATTAGGGCGATTTCTGTAAAAGGATTGTTCTCTTTTTGTGCGTATGTCACAATATTGCTTAAAAAGAATGCCACAATTAAGATAGACAATAGTTTCTTCATCATTATACATTTTTTTTGATTATTGATGGCACAAAGGTCGGCTTAATACGGCAGGATAAGTGTATAATATTGTATAATTTCGGTGTATAATGGCGTATAATATTGTATAATTGTTGTACTTGCTAATGATTGTTATGATTGGCAAGATGATTAGAGATTCCTTTTTAAAGCTTCCTTAAGAGATATCTCTTTGTGTGCAAATCCCATTTTGTTTTCTAATATGCGGTCTGCCTTTTTGTAAATAGTATCCCGTTCGCAGCTCAATATATGGCAAAAGTGGCTTATCGGGAGGTTTGTCAGGTACAGACAACATAAGTAGATTTCGTCTTCTGTCAGGTGATATTTTGATTGTAGTTCCCGGGCAATATTATTCCAACATTTGTTGGTTTCTGCAATTAGTTGTAGCCAGTCACCTTGATGCATTATTTCTGATTCTGCCTTTTCTTTATGAGAGCGGATGATTAGAGTCATCTTGTTGTATACCTCAGATTGTTCGAACAGAACAAGTCCTGCCTTATACAGCATTTCTTTCTCGGTTCGGTTATTGGGCTTTTGCTTTCTTTTCTTATAGGATAGGATGATTACAGCTACAATGAGGGTTAATGTGATTATTGATATACTTATGATAGAGTAATGGGTGTGTTTGCTGATTATGTTTTGCTTGTTGCTTGGCATCCCTTGTTCTGCGCAGACAATGGCATCGGGCTGTCTGGACTTCTGCATGCTGTCCAAATAGGCAGAGTAGTTACGTTCCATCTCTAAGGAAGTAGCTAAGTCTCCTTGCTCTTTGGCTATGTCTGCTAGATACATGTAAGCCCCGGCTTTGGTGGCATAGTCTGTTGTGAAAAGGGATTTTTGTAGGTAGTAGCGGGCAGAATCATATTGCAATATTAGGTAATATGCGCTTCCAAGTAGTTCGAAAGCTTTGTAGCATGTTGTGCGGTCTTTCTGTACGCCAAGATTCTGTTTGGCGAATTCTATAGCTTTCTCTCCGTTTTCCATCCAGTTGTATAGTTGGCATAGTGAGGAGAACACATTTTCTTTTAATTGTATGTTGGACTGTTTTTGGACGATAGCGAGTGCCTTCAACATCATTTTTTCGGCTTCGGGATAGAATTCCTCTCCTTTTTCCATTCGGATGAGTCCTCGTCGTGACAGAACTTCTGCTTGAAGAACAGAGTCCTTTAGCTGAATACCTATTTGTTGTGCCAATTGATAGCTGGAATCGGCTTGTGTATTTAGGTTTTGTGAATAGTATAGATAACCTATATTCAGGTAGATAAGACTTAACAGACGTTTCTCTCCTGCTTCTTCAGCCAAAGGTTGAGCTATAAGGTACTGGGTCATGGCTTCTTTTTTCTTTCGTGAATCCCGGTAGACGCAGCCGGAATAGTAATGGGCCCTTGCCCGCTTTTCTATGTCGTTTGTGCCGTTGTAGTAGGTCAGGGCCGATTGTATCAGGGAATCATTGGTTTGGATAATGTAGTTCTTATCTCTTGCTTCTGTCATTAATAGGCCATAATAAGCACTGTCAGCTTGGGTCTGCAGGCTGTTTGTCGGGAATGCTTCGAGCATAGATAGGGCAGTGTCCGGTTGCTGAACGATGAGCGAGTCAATTGCAATCAGGTACTTATTATAGTTCACTCGGGTATTGCAAGCAATGGACAGAAGTACGATTAGGACAGATAGGGTTGTGATAATAGCTTTTCTCATGTGGTGAACAAAGTTCTCAGTTAAGTCGGGTGCAAAGGTACATCTTTTTCATTATTTACTCATATAATTGCTTGGGCATATTGAAGTTTGAAGAAAATTGTGTGGAAGTTAGGAGTAAAGATGGAAAATAAATGAGCCGGCTATTATTAAGATGACAATGTATGAGTGTACATGGTGCTGGAGAAGTATGCAAGGACACAAAAGAAAGTAGAGAATGTGGGCATTTAGGCAGAAATAACCTGAAACCCTTTTCCATTCCCTCGTTTTCTTGTATCTTTGCGACCTCATAATTCACTTAACTACAAGCAATGAAGGAATTTCTGCAGCTGATGCGACGCTTTGTGTCGCCTTACAAGAGATATATCGGTTGGGCAATCGTGCTCAATGTACTGTCTGCCATATTCAACGTATTTTCATTCACATTGTTGATTCCTATTCTCAATATCCTCTTCAAAAACGGGGGAGAATACCAAAGTGTACGAGTACATGGAGTGGGGGAGCGAAGGCATCAAGGAAGTGGCGGTGAATAATTTCTATTACTACGTCACCCAGATGATTGAGACACACGGACCACAGATGACATTGCTGTTCATGGGGCTTTTCCTTGCTTTCATGACCATGCTGAAGACTTCCTGCTATTTCGGTTCTTCCGCCATTATGATTCCCCTTCGTACGGGAGTGGTACGCGATATCCGCGTGATGGTCTATTCCAAAGTGATGCACTTGCCGCTCGGCTTTTTCTCTGAAGAAAGGAAAGGGGACATCATTGCACGTATGAGCGGTGACGTAGGCGAAATTGAAAACTCCATTACCAGCTCACTGGATATGCTGCTCAAGAATCCGATCTTGATTCTGCTTTATTTTTCCACTCTGATTGTAACCAGCTGGCAGCTGACTCTGTTTACTGTCCTGGTATTGCCGGGTATGGGCTGGCTGATGGGAAAAGTCGGCAAGAAACTGAAACGTAAGTCGTTGGAAGCCCAAGGGAAATGGAGTGATACCATGTCGCAACTGGAAGAGACGCTTGGTGGACTGCGTATAATCAAGGCTTTCATAGCCGAAGACAAGATGGTAGACCGTTTTAAGCAATGCAGCGACGAGCTGCGTGATGCCACCAACAAGGTAGCCATCCGTCAGTCGTTGGCACATCCGATGAGTGAATTCCTCGGTACGCTGCTCATTGTATTGGTACTGTGGTTCGGTGGTCTGCTTATTCTGGGCGACGGCACTTCCATGGAAGCATCAACGTTCATCTTCTATATGGTGATTCTGTACAGTATCATCAATCCGTTGAAAGACTTTGCAAAGGCAGGATACAACATTCCAAAGGGTCTGGCATCCATGGAACGTGTGGACAAAATACTGAAAGCCGAGAATCCCATTAAGGAACCGGTAAACCCGTTGCCGCTGCACGGGATGAATGACCGGATTGAATTTAAGGACCTCTCCTTCAGTTACGACGGCAAGCGCGAAGTGTTGAAGCACGTCAATCTGATGGTGCCCAAAGGACAGACCATTGCACTTGTCGGCCAGTCCGGTTCCGGCAAGTCGACATTGGTGGATTTGCTGCCGCGCTATCACGATGTGCAGTTAGGTGAGATTACAATTGACGGTGTGAATATTAAGAATTTTCGCATCCACGACCTGCGTGCGTTGATAGGAAACGTGAACCAAGAGGCCATTCTGTTCAATGACACCTTCTTCAACAACATTGCCTTCGGTGTGGAAAATGCAACTATGGAGCAGGTGGTCGAAGCGGCAAAGATTGCCAATGCCCACGACTTCATCATGGAGACCGAACTCGGTTATCAGACCAACATTGGCGACCGTGGCGGCAAGCTTTCCGGCGGACAGCGCCAGCGTATCAGTATTGCCCGTGCCATCTTGAAGAATCCGCCTATCCTGATACTCGATGAGGCCACTTCAGCACTCGATACCGAAAGCGAACGACTGGTGCAGGAGGCTCTGGAACGGCTAATGAAGACCCGTACCACGATTGCCATCGCCCACCGCCTTTCCACCATCAAGAATGCGGATGAGATTTGTGTACTCTATGAAGGTGAAATCGTGGAACGTGGTAAGCACGAGGAACTTCTCGAGAAGAACGGCTATTATAAGAGACTGAATGATATGCAGTCTCTCTCATAGCAATAAAATTCTGCGTACTTTGCTTCCACCCGCTTGTGCTAGGCTGTTATGACTAAATAGGAAGTTAATTTCCTGCAAACAGCCTATTAATTCTTCTTTCTCTTCTATATTTCTTACGCAGAATCTATGATACAGGTGGGTGTTGACGGCTGCCGGCAGAGTGTTTCACGGCTGTTAGGCGATGATGAATAAAGGGGGTTCTTTTACCTTTTACGCTTTTTTAACATCCGCTTGCTTCCATTCTATCGCTAATTATCCTATTTTTGCAAAGAACACATACATAAACATTGCAAATGCCATGAAAAAATTATATCCAACGTTTACGACGACAGCTACTATGACTATCAGTCCAAGTACTCTTAATCATGTAATTCAATCGACCCCGATAATACTATAACTGTAAATATTTAATATTCGCCTACCATGAAAATAAAAGTTGGTTTGATAGGGTTCGGCAGAATGGGGCAAATGTATTGGGAGGAAATGCAGAAAAGCGGTCGATGGGACATCGCATATATCTGCGATACCGATCCGGCCTCCCGAGAATTGGCAAGAAACCTTTCCCCTTCATCCAGAATCATATCCGATGAACAAGAAATCTTTGATGACCAGAGTGTAGAAGCTGTTGGTCTTTTTGCATTGGCAAATTCCAGAAAAGAACAAATAGAGAAAGCTGTCCGGAGCAATAAGCATATCCTGACGGAGAAACCCATTGCCGATACCATTGATAAGGAATGGGAAATTGTGGACCTGATTGAAAAGTATGATCGCATTGCCGCTGTCAACCTTTATCTGCGCAACTCCTGGTATCACCAGACTATGAAGCAGTTTATCGATGAAGGTGAGATTGGCGAACTTGCCATCCTGCGCATCTGCCACATGACTCCGGGACTGGCACCGGGCGAGGGACACGAATATGAGGGTCCCGCCTACCACGACTGCGGCATGCACTACATAGACATTGCCCGCTGGTATGCCGACAGTGAATACAAGACCTGGCATGCCCAAGGCATGCGGATGTGGGACTACAAGGACCCTTGGTGGGTACAGTGCCACGGTACGTTCGAGAACGGCATCGCCTTCGATGTCACACAAGGCTTCGTCTACGGACAACTCTCCAGAAACCAGACTCATAATGCATATACGGACATTATCGGTACAAAAGGTATCGTGCGCATGACGCATGATTTCCGGACTGCCGTAGTGGAGCTTCATGGCGTGAACCGTACGCTTCGCCTGGAGAAGCCGTTTGGCGGGAAGAACCTGGATAAGCTATGCAATATTATGGCCGACTCCATCGAGAGCGGGAAACGCGATCCGAGATTGCCGCAGATGCGAGACTCGGCCATTGCTTCCCAATACGGATGGACCTTCCTGGAGGATGCGCGCCGCCACGACCTGCCCGGCATAGGCGACTTGCAGACGCTGGAGGAAATCAGGGAGCGCCGGAGGCATATGAAAGAAGGTTACGGACTGCTCCGTCCGAAGAAGACGGTAGTCTGATGCCTACTGTAATTAAGGATTGTTTTAAAACTCATTATATTAACCGATTTTAAAATCTAAAGAACCATGTCGAAATTTACAAGAAGAGAATTTCTTAAGACCGGAGGTTTAGCTTTGGCGGGTCTTACCATTGCTCCAAGCAGCATTTTGGGTAAGAGCCACGGACACGTGCCTCCCAGTGACCGTTTGAACATTGCTGCCGTAGGTATCGGCGGTATGGGACACACCAACATCAACCATGTGAAGGCTACGGAAAATATCGTGGCGCTTTGTGACGTAGACTGGCGCTACGCGAAAGGTGTGTTCGATGAGCTTCCCAATGCGAAGAAGTATTGGGACTATCGTAAGATGTACGATGAGATGGGTAAGGACATCGATGCCGTTATCATCGCTACTGCCGACCATACACATGCCATCATTACTGCTGATGCCATGACGATGGGCAAACATGTATATTGCCAGAAACCGTTGACGCACTCTGTATATGAGTCCCGTCTGCTTACCCGCCTGGCCGCTTCTACGGGAGTAGTTACCCAGATGGGTAACCAGGGTTCTTCGGACGAGGGTACCGACTTGGTATGCGAGTGGATATGGAACGGCGAAATCGGTGACGTGACGAAGGTGGAATGTGCTACCGACCGTCCCATCTGGCCGCAAGGATTGAATGTTCCCGAAAAGGAAGACCGCATTCCAAAAACTCTGAACTGGGATTTGTTTACCGGTCCTGCCAAGATGAATCCATATAACGAAATCTATCATCCCTGGAACTGGCGTGGATGGTGGGATTATGGTACGGGTGCTTTGGGCGATATGGCTTGCCACATCCTGCACCAGCCGTTCAGAGCTTTGAAGTTGCTGTATCCTACCAAGGTAGAAGGTTCGTCTACATTGTTGCTCAATGCCTGCGCTCCGCAAGCACAGCACGTGAAGCTGACTTTCCCCGCACGTGAAAATATGCCGAAGGTGGCTATGCCCGAAGTGGAAGTTCACTGGTATGATGGTGGCATGATGCCCGACCGTCCGAAAGGCTTCCCCGAAGGAAAGCAACTGATGCAGAGCGGTGGCGGTCTGACTATCTTCCACGGAACGAAGGATACGCTGATTTGCGGTTGCTACGGCCAGAACCCGTGGTTACTTTCTGGCCGCGTGCCCAATGCACCGAAGGTTTGCCGCCGTGTGCCGAAGGCTATGAATGGCGGTCATGAGATGGATTGGGTACGTGCTTGTAAGGAAAGTCCTTCCAGCCGCGTGATGCCTAAGTCTGATTTCTCCGAAGCGGGACCGATGAACGAAATGGTGGCAATGGGTGTATTGGCCATCCGTCTGCAGGGCCTGAACAAGACACTGGAATGGGACGGAGCCAACATGCGCTTCACCAATATCGGCGACGACGAGACATTGCGTACAGTCATCAAGGACGGCTTCAAGATACACAACGGCCATCCGAGCTTCGACAAGACATGGACAGACCCGGTAAATGCCAAGGCTTTTGCAGAAGAGCTCATCAAACACAACTACCGCGAAGGCTGGAAGTTGCCCGATATGCCCAGATAAACATTAAAAAGAGCACCGGAACCTGGTTTCCGGTGCTCATAAACGAATACTAATTATTTAATTTTTCAGATTATGAAGAAAATATATTATCCTTTGGCTTGCTGCCTTATTGGCGGTATACTCGCTTCTTGTGGCGGCGGTGCAAAAAAATCGAACGCTACGGAGGAAGCTGCGGCTCCTACTACTACTGCGTTGTCTTATTCCAAGTCTCTGAAAGCGCCTGAAACGGACAGCTTGAACCTGCCGATTGATGCGGACGGTTATATCACTATCTTTGATGGAAAGAGCCTGGACGGATGGCGTGGATACGGTAAGGACAAAGTGCCTTCCAGATGGATTATTGAGGATGGTTGCCTCAAATTCTGTGGAACCGGTACCGGCGAAGGACAGACCGGTGAGGGCGGTGACTTGATTTCGCCCATAAGTTCAAGAACTTTGAGCTGGAACTGGAATGGAAGATTTCCAAAGGTGGTAACTCCGGTATCTTCTATCTGGCTCAGGAAGTTACTTCAAAGGACAAGGACGGCAACGAAGTGTTGGAACCCATCTATATCTCTGCTCCCGAGTTCCAGGTGCTGGACAACGCCAATCATCCGGATGCCAAGCTGGGTAAGGACAATAACCGTCAGGCTGCTTCCTTGTACGACATGATACCGGCTGTTCCGCAGAACGCCAAACCTTTCGGCGAATGGAACAAGGCAAAGATTATGGTATACAAAGGTACTGTAGTTCACGGACAGAACGATGAAAACGTACTGGAATATCACTTGTGGACTAAGCAATGGACTGAAATGTTGCAGGCAAGCAAGTTCAGCGAAGAGAAGTGGCCCTTGGCTTTCGAACTGTTGAACAACTGTGGCGGCGAAAACCACGAAGGCTTTATCGGTGTGCAGGATCATGGCGACGATGTTTGGTACCGCAACATCCGTGTAAAGGTTCTCGACTAATTCCTTCTAAAAAGATAGTACTATGAGAATCAAACATATGATGATTTTGTCAGCACTGTGCTTATCCATGATGGCCACAAGCTGCAGCAGCCACAGCACGGAAACGGCGCCGGAAACGACGAAAAAGGAAGTAGCCATCCAGCTCTATTCTGTAAGAGACTTGGTGAAGGACGGCAGTAACCTCGACCAGATTCTGAAGGATTTGGCTGATATGGGCTATACCAGTGTGGAGGCCGCCAACTACAATGACGGCAAGTTCTACGGCAAGACTCCCCAGGAGTTCAAGCAGATGGTGGAAAAGAACGGCATGACCGTGCTTTCTTCGCACACTACCCACGGGTTGTCGGACGAGGAACTGGCTTCGGGCGACTTTACGGAAGCCCTGAAATGGTGGGACCAGTGTATTGCTGCCCATAAGGAGGCCGGTATGGAGTATATCGTGACTCCGTATCTCTCCGTTCCCAAGACATTGAAAGACTTGCAGACCTACTGCGACTATTACAATGAAGTGGGCAAGCGCTGCCAGGCTGCCGGTTTGAAATACGGTTACCACAATCATGCCCATGAATTCCAGAAAGTGGAAGACAAGGAGCTGATGCTGGACTACATGCTGCAACACACCAATCCCGAATATGTATTCTTCCAGATGGACGTTTACTGGGTAGTGCGCGGCCAGAACAGCCCGGTGGATTACTTCAACAAGTATCCCGGACGCTTCACCATGCTCCATATCAAGGATCACCGCGAGATTGGGCAGAGTGGTATGGTAGGTTATGATGCTATCTTCAAGAATACGGATACTGCTGGCGTGCGCCACATCGTAGCTGAGATTGAGAAATACAGCTGCCCTGTAGAAGAGAGTGTGAAGCAGAGCCTTGACTACTTGCTTGATGCTCCTTTCGTGAAGGCATCGTATAGCAAATAAAACATGATGGCGGCTATTCATTCATAAGCTCGGCCGCATCATTTTCTTGACGCGGGCACAACCGGATGAAGAATCCGGGGTGCCCGCGTTTTTTTACTTCCTTCCGAAGTCGGCCGGAATTTCCCCCCATTGCTTTGTCTCCCATTTTAGGATGCGGGTGGTGTAGGTGTTTTCGCGCAACCACTTCTCCGCACGTTCTATTAGGCGGAAAAGCTCTTCGGTCTTGGCGTCGCGCGGCAGTTTGGTTTTGCATTTTTTCTGTTTTATCCAGTTGATGGCGTTCACGCTGTCACTGTAGATGGGCATGTCGAAACCTTTCTGTTTCAACAAGGCAAGTCCGTGGACAATGGCGAGGAATTCGCCGATATTGTTGGTTCCATACATCGGCCCGAAGTGAAAGATTTCCTGACGGCTGGCGACGTGTACTCCCCGGTACTCCATGGCACCGGGATTTCCGCTGCAGGCGGCGTCTACGGCAAGGCTGTTTTCTGCGACGGCGGCAGGAAGGGGAGCGTCGGCGCCGGGAATAGTCTTGGCAGGAGAAGGGGCCGACCGCTTGATGTACGCGTACGGCGAAGAGGCAAAGGCTTTTTCCGCTTCCTCGCGTGATTCGAACGACTTGTATTTTGCTCCTTCGTAGCCTTTGGTCTGTAGTTGGCAGTCTGTCCAGGAAGTGTAGATACCCGGGCTGACTCCCGCCCATACGACGTAATATTTTTCTTTCTTCATAACTGCGGACAAAGGTAAAAAAGAAAATCCGAACAACTTAACTCTTTTATTTGTTTCTTTGTATGGCGGATATAAAATAAATAAGAGAAAACTCAATAAAAAAAGAAAGGACAAAAAATGAAGAGAACATTTGCAGAAGCCATGGCGCATCGCCGTAGTTATTACTCTATCGGCAGCGATTCGTCGGTGCTAGATGAAGAAATAGTACACATTATTCGTGAAGCCGTAAAGAATGTGCCGTCAGCTTTCAATTCACAGTCTACAAGAATTGTATTGCTGCTGGGCGACGAACATAAGAAATTGTGGAACATTGTGAAGGAAACCCTGAAAGCACGCATCTCTGCCGAGGCTTTTGCCAAGACGGAAGCCAAGATTGACGGCTGTTTTGCTAGCGGACACGGTACTGTGCTCTATTTTGAAGACACTTCTGTAGTCAAGAAGCTGCAGGAAGCATTCCCTTCCTATAAGGATAATTTCCCCACTTGGTCACAGCATACCTCCGCTATGCACCAGTTTGCCATCTGGACTATGCTGGAAGATATGGGGTTGGGCGCCTCCCTGCAACATTATAACCCCTTGATTGACGACGAGGTACGTCGCACCTGGAACCTGCCCGACGACTGGATGATGATTGCACAGATGCCCTTCGGTACACCCACCGGTGAACCGGGAGAAAAGGAATTCGAAGATTTAAGCAAGCGTATCAAAATTTTTCTCTGATACAGAGGCGTTTTCAGCTTGGAATTGCTACCTTTGCAGGAAACCTGTAACTCGTAGCAGATATGATACGTATTTTCTTGACCGGCTACATGGGAGCCGGTAAAACTACTTTAGGAAAGGCTTTTGCCCGCGAAATGAATGTGCCGTTCATTGATTTGGACTGGTACATCGAAGAACGTTTTCACAAATCAATCCGTGAATTGTTCACCGAGCGGGGAGAAGCCTCTTTTCGTGAATTGGAGCGGAACATGCTGCATGAAGTAGGGGAATTTGAGGATGTCGTGGTCTCTACCGGCGGTGGTACTCCTTGTTTTTTTGACAATATGGAGTACATGAACGGTTGCGGGCAGACGGTGTTCCTGGATGTACACCCCGATATTCTGTTCCGCCGGCTCCGGGTGGCGAAGCAGCAGCGCCCCATCCTGCAAGGCAAGACGGACGAGGATTTGCGCACCTTCATTGTGGAGGCGCTGGCCAAGCGTGCGCCTTTCTACTCGCAGGCCCGTTATCGTTTTGATGCCGGTTATCTGGAAAGCCGTAGCCAGATTAGCGAATCCGTGCAACGGTTACGCCAACTTTTAGGACTTTAATCCCTTGTAAATGTGTATTTTTCAGTCCGAGGAGCTGGATATATTAGATTTATGTGTATTTTTGTCGCCCCCTTTATAAGACACACTATAGTGGGAAAATAGTAAATTGTAAATAGTCTAATAGTAAATGTACTGATGAGAAAATGGCGTATTGAAGATTCAGAAGAGCTGTACAACGTAACTGGTTGGGGCACTTCGTACTTTGGTATCAATGACAAAGGTCATGTTGTGGTGACACCGCGTAAGGATGGGGTTGCCGTCGATTTAAAAGAGTTGGTGGACGAGTTGCAGTTGCGCGATGTAGCGGCTCCGGTATTGGTGCGTTTTCCCGATATTCTGGACAACCGCATCGAGAAGGTGTCCTGCTGCTTCAGACAGGCAGCCGACGAGTACGGGTATAAAGGAGAGAACTTTATTATCTATCCCATTAAAGTGAATCAGATGCGTCCCGTGGTAGAAGAGATGATTAACCATGGGAAGAAGTTCAATCTGGGGCTGGAAGCGGGTTCAAAGCCGGAGTTGCATGCTGTGATAGGGGTCAATACAGACCCGGGTTCCCTCGTGGTTTGTAACGGATATAAGGACGAGAGCTTCATTGAACTGGCACTGTTGGCACAGAAAATGGGCAAACGCATTTTTCTTGTTGTAGAGAAACTTAATGAGTTGAATCTTATTGCCAAGATGGCGAAGCAATTGAAGGTGAAACCTAATATCGGCATTCGCATTAAATTGGCTTCCAGTGGAAGTGGCAAATGGGAAGAAAGCGGAGGAGATGCCAGCAAGTTCGGACTGACATCCAGTGAACTGCTCGAAGCGCTGGACTTCTTGGAGAAAAAAGATATGAAGGACTGTCTGAAGCTGATACATTTCCATATCGGCAGTCAGATAACCAAGATACGCCGCATCAAGAATGCTTTGCGTGAAGCTTCGCAATTCTTTGTACAGCTGAACAAGATGGGCTTCAACATCGAATTCGTGGATACCGGTGGCGGTATGGGAGTTGATTATGACGGTACACGCTCTTCAAGTAGCGAAAGCTCCGTCAACTATTCCATCCAGGAATATGTCAACGATGTGGTGTCGACTTTCGTCGATGTTGCCGACAAACACGGGTTCCCTCATCCCAATATCATTACCGAAACGGGACGCAGCCTGACTGCCCATCACTCCGTGCTTATCTTCGAAGTGCTGGAAACGGCTTCCCTGCCCGAAATGGACGACGACTGGGAACCGGGAGAGGATGCTCACGAACTGGTGAAGGAACTGTATGACATCTGGGATAATCTGAGCCAGCGCAGTATGCTGGAACCTTGGCACGATGCGCAGCAGATACGCGAAGAGGCACTCGACCTTTTCAGCCATGGCATCGTCGACCTGAATACGCGTGCACAAATAGAGAAACTCTACTGGAGTATCTGCCGCGAAATCAACTCCATTGCCAGCGGCATGAAGCACTGCCCCGAGGAATTCCGCAAGTTGAGCAAGCTGCTTGCCGACAAGTATTTCTGTAACTTCTCGCTGTTCCAGTCATTGCCCGATTCCTGGGCCATCGACCAGATGTTCCCCATCATGCCCATACAGCGGCTGGATGAAAGACCCGACCGTGAGGCTACCTTGCAGGACATGACTTGCGACTCGGACGGCAAGATTGCCAATTTCGTCAGCTCGCGTGCCGATACGACCACCCTGCCGTTGCACTCGTTGCGCGACAAGGAACACTACTATCTGGCGGTTTTTCTGGTCGGAGCTTATCAAGAGATTCTGGGAGATATGCACAATCTGTTTGGTGATACGAATGCCGTGCATGTGTCTGTCAATTCCAAAGGCTACACCATCGACCAACTGATTGACGGCGAGACGGTGGCTGAGGTGTTGGATTACGTGCAATATAATCCTAAAAAACTGGTACGTACGCTGGAAACTTGGGTGACGCAGTCCGTCAAGGAAGGGCGTATCTCTGTGGAAGAAGGGAAGGAATTCTTGTCTAATTACCGTTCCGGACTGTACGGATATACTTATTTGGAATAAAATGGAGAAACTGACTGTAATAAAGGTGGGTGGCAAGATCGTAGAAGAGGAAGCCACCCTCTATAAGTTATTGGATGACTTTGCAGCCATCGAAGGCTACAAGGTCTTGGTACACGGAGGCGGACGCTCGGCCACGAAGCTCGCTGCCCAACTGGGTATTGAAAGTAAAATGGTGAATGGCCGCCGCATCACTGATGCCGAAACGCTGAAGGTGGTGACCATGGTGTATGGCGGACTGGTGAATAAGAATATCGTTGCCGGCTTGCAGGCGCGTGGTGTCAATGCACTGGGCTTGACGGGAGCCGATATGGATGTAATCCGTTCGGTAAAGCGTCCCGTGAAGGAGGTGGATTATGGGTTTGTGGGCGATGTGAAGCAGGTGAATGATGCTTTCTTGGCAGACCTCATTCATAAGGGTGTGGTTCCCGTGATGGCTCCGTTGACACACGATGGAGACGGGCACATGCTGAATACGAATGCCGACACTATTGCCGGAGAGACCGCCAAGGCTTTGGCGGGTTTGTTCGATGTAACTTTGGTGTTCTGCTTTGAGAAGAAAGGGGTGCTGCGTGACGAGAACGACGATGATAGCGTGATTCCACAGATAACGCCGGAGGAATTCAAGCAATATGTGGCAGATGGTGTGATTCAAGGTGGCATGATTCCAAAATTGGAGAACTCTTTCGAGGCGTTGGATGCCGGTGTATCCGAAGTCGTAATCACTTTAGCATCAGCCATCAACGGGAACGGTGGAACCCGTATTAGAAAATAATTCAAAAAAAACGGCAATAGGCTGTAACTTTCTGAATACTTAACCGTCAATTTATTAGAGATGCAAGAACTCAGCTTTCGCAATGACATTCTCCCGCTGAAGGATAAGCTCTTTCGGTTAGCCCTAAGAATTACGTTTGATAGGGCAGAGGCAGAGGACGTTGTGCAGGAAACGCTGATAAGGGTTTGGAACAAGCGTGACGAGTGGTCGCAGTTTGGTTCTATCGAGGCCTATTGCTTGACAGTGGCAAGGAATTTGGCAATAGACCGTAGCGAGCGAAAAGACTCCCGCACCGTGGAGTTGACCCTTGAAATGGAGCAGGCCTCCGATGCATCGAGCCCTTACGAAAAGCTGGTGAACAAGGAACGAATGACGTTGATACACCGGCTGATGAACAAGCTTCCCGAAAAACAACGGTTGATTATGCTGCTTAGGGATGTGGAAGGTAAGAGCTATAAAGAAATAGCAGCAGTCCTGAACTTGACCGAGGAGCAGGTAAAAGTGAACCTCTTCAGGGCGCGGCAAAAAGTGAAACAAACGTTTATTGATATAGAAGGTTATGGACTCTAAATATATAGAACAACTCTTGGAGCGCTATTGGCAGTGCGAAACTTCTTTGGAAGATGAGGCTGAATTGCGTGCTTTCTTTAGCGGAAACGATGTTCCCGGACACTTGCTTCGCTACAAGGATTTGTTCGTATATCAGCAGCTTCAGCAGGAAGTGCATCTGGGTGAGGATTTTGATGCCCGGGTGCTTGCCGAAGTGGAAGTTCCGGTAGTCAAGGCAAGGCGCCTGACATTGACCGCACGCTTCATGCCGTTGTTCAAAGCCGCCGCAGTAGTGGCAGTGGTCCTTTCGATGGGGAATGTGATGCAACATTCATTTTTCTCGGATGTAGAGGAGGTGGCCGCAGCCGATACTATTGGTAAACAGATTTCCGCACCGTCGGTAGCTCTCTCGGGAGATGTGGCCGTGTCTCATGAGAAGCAGGTAATGGACAGCCTGCGTCGGGTGGACAAAGATCTGGAAATCAGTGAATAGATATTTTCATTTGCTTTTAAAATAACATTTTCATTTGCTTTAAACATAATAGTTAGTGTGCTTTATTAAAACAACTTGAGGCTGTGAAGTTTCAATTCTCTCAAAATCTTATAAAAACTAACTAAAATAGAAGGGACGCTGCGTGATGCAGCGTCCCTTTATTGTTTGTACGCCCAGCATGGGTGGATGCACAAAGAACGAAGAACTTCCTCGCGGGAGTCCTTCGTCATCTTTATAGGTAATTATTTGAGAGAGAATTTAGTTTAGGTTCATTAATCTTAAAGTCTATATTTTCCAATGTTAGAGCTTATACAGTCCTTTTTTCGGATAGTCCAGTTCCGGATTACCCTTGTAGCCCACACTGCCGCTTCCGCTAGTGCGTACTTTCAGGAAATCTGTGGCATGGCACTTGATGTCGCCTGAACCGGCAACACTGGCGGATGCTTTTTTGGCGACGAAATCGGAAGCAAACAAATCACCCGAACCTGCCACACTGTATTCAGCTTCTTGGGTGCTGCCACTCAGGATAGCGGTGCCCGAACCGGCAACGGATGCTTTGGTGAAGTTGGCCGTTACGTTGTTCAGCTTCATGTCACCTGAACCTGCAACGGATACTTGGAGGTCATTGCAAGTGATGTCGCTGCTGTTGATGTCTCCCGAGCCTGCGATGGAAACATCGAGGTCTATGCAGGAGATGTTGTTTCCACTGATGTCACCCGAACCGGCTACGGAAATTTTGAGGTTGTCCGTCTTCAGTCCATTTTTCAGTTCCACGTCTCCCGAACCTGCCACAGCAATGCCGTTCAACTTTTCTGCGGACACACGTACTTCCAGTTTATTGTAGGATACGCTGACATTCTTCTTGAAGCCGATGTAGAGAGTATTGTCCTTGACACGGATATCCAGTAAGTCTACAATGTTGTCCGAGGTGTATACTTCCACTGTCGGTTTGCCGGACTTCTGCGTGTAGGTCACGTCGGGGCTACCGGCTACACTCAGCTTGGTGAAGTTGTCCACTTTTATGTCTTTGGTTACATAATTCTTGCTTGCCTTGACCGTCTTGCTGCCGAAGCCTCCGGAACGGTATGTGTGTTGTTGTGAACAAGCGGTTGTACTGAATGCCAATAAGGCGATTGCGATAAATGTTGTTAGAGCTTTCATATTTTTTGTTTTTTGTGATTCAGTATTTATTAGTTAGACGTGATTTGCCTTGAAAAAGTTGCATGTAGAAATGCTTTTTTCAAAGGACGCTCGGTCATCATACTTTAATCAATTATTGTGCCACAAGTGTAAGTCGCTGATAACTAAAGTGTAATAACTTTTACATAGTGTTCATTATCGGACACTCCGTCCGCTTTTGTCAGGTGTTTGCTTGCTTTTTTGGACGATTCTTTGTTCATTTGCAAAGCCTCTTCCCCGCCCCTTCCTACGGGAGAGGCTTTGATTTATGACAGTAAACCGCATTATAGAAGATAAAGAGCTAGGTCCTTTGTTTGTCCGGGTCAATGCCCGGGCACGGCGTCTCACTTTCCGTACAAAGGAGGATGGAATTCACGTGACTGTGCCTCCCCGGACTTCTCTTGCCGAGGTAGAGAATGCCATCGAGCAGCTTCGTCCGCGTTTGAGGGCTGCCAGACAGAAGCTGGTCAGAAAGCTGATTGATTTGGATTACCGCATTGATACGGAGTTCTTCAAGCTGACGTTGGTCGGCGGACAACGGGAACGGTTCTTGTCCCGTTCGGAATTGGGGGAAATGCAGATAATCTGTCCTCCTGATGCCGATTTCTCGGATGAGAATCTGCAGGCTTGGCTGCGCAAGGTGATTGAAGAGGCTCTGCGCCGGAATGCGAAGATTATCCTTCCTCCCCGTCTGTATATGCTCTCCATGCAGCACAATCTGCCTTATAAAAGTGTGAAGATAAATTCCAGCAGCGGGCGTTGGGGAAGCTGTTCCACGCGTGGCAATATCAATCTGTCCTATTACTTGATACTTCTTCCCAAGCATCTGATAGACTACGTGCTGCTGCACGAACTGGCACATACCCGCGAGATGAATCATGGGGAGCGTTTTTGGGCGTTGCTCGATGGGATGACTGATGGAAAGGCACAAGCATTGAGAGCGGAGCTTCGGAGGTACAGAACGGAGATATAGAGGAACCGCTTCTTTTTTGAGCCTATTGTAATTTCTTTTCTTGATCTGCAATGAGGCTGTAAAAGCATCTTCTTTTGTTTTACTAAAACTCTCCGGACGATTTACTAAATCTTCACCAACGTTTTAGTAAATCGTTACCCAAGATTTACTAAAACGTTTTCTCCTGCCTTGCAGCACATTCTGCCGATGTTTTTGGAAATTATCTTGAAGGAATGGAAACTGTAAATTTCTGTAACTGATTATCTTCTGATGTAGTAGCTGCTATTCCTGTGCCAGCTGCTTCACTTCTTCCCCTTCCTTCTCGAAGCGGTATTCTCCTCCTTTTTCGCTTAGTTCAAATAGGGAAAGCTTTTCGGTTGCATTGTTCACAATCATCAGTGCGCTCTGTTCGGCAAAGCGTTTCACTTCGATGGTGAAAGGTTCCTCTGCAATGGTGCGGTTCACCAGCAGGCTGTCGTTGATGAATATGGAAGTGGAATCTCCGGCAAATCCTTTTGTCAGTGTGATGGTGTATGTCTCGATGAAGTTGCGTTCTCCTTCTTTCCGTTGTTGCAGCCTCATGCTCATGTAGACAAAGATGACAACTACAAAAATCACGGCGAAAGCAAGGATGCCGTTGCCTATCATAAACTGCTTGTTGGTATTCAGTCGGTGTGCCATGGATAAAAAGTTTTTTAAGAATGGTACAAATGTAATGAATAAATTTGAACCGACCGGCTTTTTACTTGCTGTATTCGCTCGGCGTCGCTCCAAACTGTTTTTTGAAGCTGGTCGAGAAATGGGACAGCGTACTGAATCCCGTCATGTCCGCTATCTCTGAAATAGTGTATTTCCCTTCTTTGAGCAGTTCGGCGGCGCGGTTCAGCTTGTAGGTCTTGAAGAATACGCTGGGATTCTCACCCGTCAGCCCCTTTACCTTATAATAGAACTTGGTACGGGAAATTTTCAGCAGCTCGGTCATGCGCGCCACGTCCAGTTCCGGATTGGAGAGCTCGTTTTCCATCAGGTGGTAAAGCTCGGTCATGAAGGTGTTGTCCTGTGGGGAGAGCACGTTCTCCTCAATCTCATCCGTTTGGGTGGAACGGCTCAGGAGGCTGCGCACTTTCTCACGGTTCTTCAGCTGGGACTTGATAAGCGCCAGCAGGTAGTTGGGCTCGAAAGGTTTCGTCACGTAGGCATCTGCACCGGTATTCAGACCTTCCACCTGATTCTCTACAGTAGCTTTGGCCGTTACCAGTATCACGGGGATGTGGCATAGTTGCAAGTCCTCTTTTATCTGGCGACAGAGGTCGTAACCGTTTCTTCCGGGCATCACTACATCACTCAGTACGAGGTCGGGCGCTTCTTCGTTCATGGATTTGAAGGCACTGTCGGCATCGAAGCGGCAGACGATTTTGTAGATGGGAGAAAGCAGGGCTTTCAGGTAGTGGGCCACTTCCGTATCGTCGTCTACCACCAGAAGAGTTTGCTTTTGCTGCCGGATGCTCTCTGTATTTTCCAGTTGATATTGTTCTTCCGTTTGTATCGGAAATGCCTTGTTCTGTTCCTCTTCGGGGAGAGTGCATTCTTCGGGGGTATAAGAGAGGTCATTCACCGGTAGCAGTAGGGTGAAGATGGCTCCGTTTCCTTCGGTACGGTTGCCGGCTTTCAGATAGCCATGATGCAGCAGCGCCAGGCTACGGGCATAGTACAGACCGATACCGGTTCCCCAGTTATAGGTACCTTTGGATTGATTGTCCAGTTGGTAATAGCGTTCGAATACTTTCTCCAACTGTTCCTCGGGGATTCCGTGGCCACTGTCTGCCACGGCAACTTTGACGTACTGTGTGTCGATGTCTTTGTCCGTCAGCGTAAAGAGGCGTGCAGCCTCTTCGCGGGTAATGACGTCGAAGCACAGTTCCACTTTTCCGCCGTTCGGAGTGAACTTCAAGGCGTTTGAAAGCAGGTTTCCTACAATCTTGTCCAGCTTGTCCACGTCCAGCCACATGAGGAAAGTATCCTCCAGGCCATAAGTGTTCAGTGCGATGCCTTTCTCGTTGGCGTTGATGCGGAAAATGTCTACAAAACGTTGCAGTTGCGAGATGATGTCGGTCCGTTTCACCCGCAGTTTTAGGGTGTCATTCTCCAGCTTGTTGAAGTCCATCAGCTGGTTCACCAGACGGAGCATGCGCCCCACACTGCGTTGTACAATGTAGAGTAGCTGCTTGTTCTCTCCCTCTATCTTGGGGCTTTCGCAAAGTTGTGTCACCGGACCCGAAATCATGGTGAGTGGGGTGCGGAACTCGTGCGAGATGTTGGCAAAGAAACTCATGTTCATACGGTTCACCCGTTGTTCCTGGTCCTTCTCCAGTTTGGCGCGTCGGGCGGTTTCTTTTTCCTGCTTAATGCGTAGCCAGGCACGGATGAAGATACCGATGATGGCGGCGGCAATGAGCAGATAGGTGCACCATGCCCACCATGTTTGCCAAGGGGCGGGCTTTACGATGACGCGTATGGAATTTTCCCTTTCTACTATGCTCTTGTCGTTATTAGTTATTTTAACTTTGAAAGTGTAGGTACCGGCAGGCAGATTGGCATAGTAGGCCTCGCGGTTGTTGCGGGCATCAATCCAATATTTGTCGAAACCGTCCATCTTGTAATAATAATGTACGCGTTCATATTCGCAGTAGTCCAGTGCGGCAAAGGAGATGCTGAAACCATTCTGATTGTGGTCCAGGCAGATGTCCGGTCGGTAGGAGAGGTGCTTGTCTATACTTTCGCTGTCTTGTGGGCGTGCCAACCGGTTGTGTATCTTCAAATCTTCGAAGAGCAGTGGAATTTCCCGTTTGGTACTTACGTCCATAGGGTTGAAGAAAGTCAGCCCGTGCGTACCGCCAAAAACCAGTGTCCCGTCGGGCAGGCGGCATGAAGAACGGTCGTAAAACTGATTGCCGCCTATGCCGTCGGCGGCATAGTAGTTGGTAAATTTCCCTACGGTGCGGTCATATTTGCCCAGCCCGTATTGTGTGCCTGCCCATATATTGCCTTGTGCATCTTCCTCAATGCAAGAGATGTCCCGGCAGGGTGTACCCTCTATGGTCTCGATTTTTCCGGTGGCGGCAGAATAGTGCAGTAGTCCGTTGCTGACGGTCCCAATCCATACATCTCCACGACTGTCTTCGAAGATGTCGGTAGGGATGAATACTGAACGTTGGATACAAGCTTGCCAGTCGGTGTTCTCGAATGGTACTTCAGCGCTTTCCCAATTGTCGGGATTGATTTGCATGACTGGGTTCATGAAGGCAGTGGTCCACATCTTTCCGTTGTTGCGTGGAAGGAGTCCGGGTATGAAGGTTCCCGTCCAGGAAAATACTTTTGTTTGGACAAATTCTTTTTCTTTACGCTTTTTGGCATAAAGTTTAGGGCTGTATGTACCCACCCAAATTGTTCCACAACGATCTTGTGCAAACGACAGTGGTAGGAAGATGTCATGAATAGACTCTGTCTTCAGTATGCCGTTTTTATAGCTGCATTTCATCACCTTGCTCGCATAGAGGGCCGCCAGCCAGATGTAGCCCTCGTCATCTACGAATACGCGTGTGATGTCCGGTTTGTCGGTAGCGCTTTTTCCCGGAAGTCTAGCCGAGTCCACTTCTTTCACTTCGTGGCTGTCCATGTTGTAAACGTACAGCCCGTCTATCATGGTGGCCATCCAGAGATTTCGCTCCTTGTCCACTGCCACGGACAGCACTGACTTTCGGTTCAGGTATGAGCTGAGATGATTATTGGTGTTGAAACGTTCTTTATAGTTGTAACGCACGACATAGCCTTGGTCTACAGAGCCTATCCACAGGTTTTTCTGTGAGTCGGTAAACATGGTGCTTATCTTGAAGTGAGGCACTTCGAAGGGAAAACCGTTTTCGCTCTGATGTATCACGTATCCTTCCACGTAGTTGTAGAGAAACATTCCTTGTTGGTCGGTATTCAGCAGCAGGCTGTTGCTGCCGTAAGGGTGGATGTAGTTGACGTTGGCATGCAGCAGCAACGGATGGCTCCGAAGGGCTTGGGGTGTTTCCTTGAATTTGTGCGTATGAGTGTCGAACAATGTTATCTGGCGGTTTCCCGCCAGCCATAGGATTCCGTTGGTGTGCATGAAGAAGTGGGTGGGAAAAATGCCCTGCATTGGGATGGAGTCTTCCAGTGCCAGTGTGGAGGAGTTGTAGCGGCGCAGAGACAGTGGGGTCACTGCCCACAGTTTGTTGCTCTGGTCTATGAAGCAGCGGTTGTTGAAGGTATAGTTTGGGTCAAATATCTTGATGGGTACGTCAAATTTGTGTGTTTGTGGATTATATACGGCAAGGTTGTGCATCATGTTCAGAAAAATCTTTCCGTCTTTGTTCTCGAGTATTTGGATGCCGTTTTTATTGGGGAAGTCCAGTGGGATATTTTGGAAATTATCTTTGTCTGTGTATAGGCTGGTTCCATTTACGGTGACTACCCACAACCGGCCTTGTGAATCACGGAAGAGGTCGTTGATTTGATTATCGGGTATATCCAGCGAGTCATCCGTACAGTAATACTGATGATATTCGTGTACATTATATTTGTTTACCCCTCGTGAAGTTCCTATCCAAATGTGTCCTTGTGCATCTTCGGCAAAGGCGGTGACCTTCTGATTGGAGAGGTCATTGGTGATGACGGGGCTTTCGATGCTGCCTTCCGGTGTGGGCTTTGTGTCCGACGGATTGCACGCGGTGATTAAACACAATAGAAGTAAGTATTTAATGTATTTCATAATATATAGTGTAGACTAAAAGCATTGGCATGTCATCCATTTGTTTTGTTCAACGAATCTCTGCATTACGATGCGAAAATACTCATAAAAATTGAGAGAGAGACTGCCGGAGAGCATGTTTTGAACAAATCTGCAAACATTTGAACATTGGAGAAAGCTGTTTTGAACATCGGGGAAAGCCGTTTGGATAACGTAGAAAATCCTTCTGGGGAGAATGTGCTAATATTGCAATCATAAAAACATAAAACTAATACATAATATGAAAAAGCAATTCTTGTCAGTGTTAGCATTCACCGCCATCCTACTTTCCTCGTGCGGAGGGGCAGCTAAAATAGAGAAAGCATCTGCTTGTGGGCAGGAGGGGGAGATTACGGCTTCTTCGGCAACCGCCATTGCCGAGACCGAATCGGGAAAAGTAGCCGGATATGTGGAAAATGGTATCTATATATATAAAGGTATTCCATATGCCAAAGCCGAACGTTTTATGCCGCCCGTGGCAGTTGACAAATGGGAAGGCGTCCGCAGTAGTCGTGCCTACGGCCCTACTTGTCCGCAAGGCAAGCGCATGGGATGGTACAGCGACGAGCAGGCGTTTGCCTTCAACTGGGATGACGGTTATCCCGATGAAAACTGTCTGCGGGTGAATATCTGGACACCGGGACTGAAAGACGGGAAGAAACGCCCCGTCATGGTGTGGCTGCATGGTGGAGGTTATTCCGCCGGCAGTGGTCAGGAGCTTCCCTCGTATGACGGAACAAATCTGGCAAAGAAAGGGGATGCAGTGGTTGTGACGCTGAATCATCGTCTCAACGTCCTGGGTTTTCTCGACCTTTCCGCCTATGGCGATAAATATGCAAAATCGGGCAATGCCGGACTGCTTGATCTGGTGGCGGCACTGCAATGGGTGAATAAGAATATAGAATCCTTCGGTGGAGATGCTCGGAATGTTACCATTTTCGGTCAATCCGGTGGAGGAGGCAAGGTCTCTACGCTACTTGCCACGCCATCGGCGAGAGGCTTGTTCCATAAAGCCATTGTACAAAGCGGATCTATGCTTCGCACGATGGAGCAAAAGTATTCTCGTCGCATTGGCAGTGCCGTGATGGAAGAACTTGGTCTGAAGGCTTCGCAGATAGACGAACTCTGCAAGATGCCGTATGACAAGGTGCTTGCCGCCGGTGACAAGGCGATAGCCAAAGTGCGTGCAGAGGCAGAGAAGGAGGGGGTGTCTTCCTTCATTTTTGGCTGGGCGCCTACGGTGGACGGCGATGTACTGCCCGTACAGCCTTTCGACCCTCAAGCTCCAGCACAAAGCAAGGGCATTCCGGTAATGATTGGCACTACTCTGCACGAATTTACCATGAGTACTTATGTCCCCGCTTTTCGTACCATTACCAAAGAAAAAGCGGTGGAATTCCTGCAAAAGAAATACGGCGAACGTACGGACGAGTTCCTTACCGCTTTCGAGAAAGCCTACCCCGGCTATCAGCCTAAAGATTTGGTGGATGTGGACTTCGTGTTCCGTCCCGGTGCTGTGGAGCAGGCTAAACTGAAAGCTGCGCAGCAGGGTGCTCCGGTCTATATGTACATGTTCGCGTGGGAATCGCCCGTACTTGACGGCATGTTTCGCAGCACGCACTGCATGGACATTCCCTTTGCCTTCAACAATGTAGTGCGCCACGCTTCCATGACCGGGGGTGGCGCTGAAGCACAAGCTTTGGGCGAAAAGATGAGCAGCGCGTGGTTGAACTTTGCCCGTACGGGCAATCCCAATGCCGAAGGGTTACCCGAGTGGGAACCTTATACCGCAGAAAAGGGAGCAACGATGATTTTCAATAACGATTGCCAAGTGAAGTATAACCATGACAAGGAACTGCTGGAGGTAGTGATGGCATTTCCTACACGTGGGTTCTGACACTTTCTTAAGAAACCTTTTATTATTAACATAAATCTAATTTAATCAAATGAAACAAAATCTGAAGCAAACAGCTCGGAAGAGACTTGCAGCTATGGCACTCTTCCTATTGATCTGTCTTCCTTTCAGTCTGGCACAAGCCCAGACTATAAAGGTGAACGGTAGGGTTACTGACGACCTGAATGAACCGATGATTGGCGTGAGTATCTTTGAGAAAGGCACTACCAACGGTGTCATTACGGATATGGACGGCAACTACTCTTTGTCTGTGAAAGAAGGAGCGACGATTGTCTATTCCTACATCGGCTACCTGACACAAGAAAAGAAAGCAGTGGCAGGAGTAATGAATGTGATATTGAAAGAAGACACTAAAACGCTGGATGAAGTGGTGGTGGTAGGTTACGGCGTGCAGAAGAAAAGTTCACTGACCGGTGCCGTATCTTCGGTAAAATCAGAAGATATGGAAGCACGTACCATTACCCGTGCTGAGCAGGCATTGCAGGGTAAGACTGCCGGTGTGCAGGTGCTCAGTGCATCGGCCAAACCGGGTGCTTCTCCGCAGGTACGTATCCGTGGAATAAGCTCTAACGGTTCTTGTGACCCGTTGTATGTAGTGGATGGACGTATTGCCAGCGATATTGGTGGTATCGACCCTAATGACATTGAGTCTATGGAAGTTTTGAAGGATGGTGCTTCTGCAGCTATCTATGGCGCTGCTGCCGGTAACGGTGTAGTATTGATTACTACGAAGAAAGGAAAAGGAAACGGTAAAATCACATACGATTTTCAATATACTTCACAGAGTTTGGGTAAAGTACCCGAAGTAATGAATGCTGCGCAGTACAAGGAATTCTTCTTGGAAAACAAGAAGCTTACCCAGAGTGCTTTTGATACCTATTGGGATGGAAAAACCGATACGGATTGGGTCGATGAGGCTTTTGAAAACAGTTCGATGGTACGTCATAATGTGACTTTCCAAGGTGGTAGCGACAGAGGTTCTTTCTATCTGTCATTGTCCCACCTTGATAACGACGGTATGATTGTCGGCAATGCCGATACTTATGAACGACTCACGGGAATGGTAAATGCCAGCTGGAAAATCAAACCTTGGCTGGAGGTAGGTACCAATAATCAGATTGAGCACTACAAAACTCAGTCCGTAGCCGAGGGCAATGAGTATGGTAGCATGATGCTTTCTGTATTACAATTAGACCCTCTGACCAAGCCTCTTTATCCTATTGATGACTTGCCGTTGAATATGGCTACCATCTATAAGGATCATAAGAATATGTTGGGCGATGGAAACGGCAACCTTTATGGTGTATCAGCTTTCACTGGCAATGCCGAAGCTATCAATCCTTTTGCCATGCGTGACAACTCTTATACCAAGAACAGAGGCTTTAATATCAATGGTTCTACTTATTTGAATTTTATGCCTATCAAGGGGCTTACCGTTACTTCTCGTCTTTCTTATCGTTTGGCTTCAACTTCCTCTTATGGCGTGGGGCAATCTTATTACTATACTGACAAGGCTAAACGTGATTGGGTGGAGGTTTCGGCTTCGGATTATAGCCCAACCTATTATCAGTGGGAGAACTTTTTGAACTACACCCGTTCTTTTGGCAAACACAACGCAACATTGATGTTGGGAACTTCTTATAGTCAGAGCCGTTCTTATGGCGTTAGCGGAAGTAAGAAGGGATATAATGAAGATACTACAGATATGTGGGGAAATGTGATTAACAGAGTTTCGCATTTGGGTTTCTTGCAGAATGATCCTAATTTCTTCTACTTTGCCTATGCTACATCTGATGCTGTAAAGGATGTAAGTGGTGGTGAGCCTACCTATACTCGTAAATTATCTTACTTCGGACGTTTGAATTATGACTATGCCGGAAAGTACATGGCTCAGTTCTCACTGCGTGCCGATGCTGCTGACCTCTCTGTGTTGCCAAAGAACAAACGTTGGGGCTATTTCCCGGCAGTTTCTTTGGGTTGGGTTCTTTCGGAGGAAAATTTTATGAAAGGAACTGAAGACTGGCTGTCACAATTAAAGCTCCGTGCCAGTTGGGGACAGAATGGTTCTACTGCATCATTGGGCGGTTATAAATGGAATGTATCAATTGGTGCTACCGGGCATTTGGCTGTAGGTGATAATAATAATTTCTCTTACATCAATGGTTATGCTCCGTCTGCTACCGGTAATGACGGACTTAAATGGGAAACTTCTGAACAAACCAATATAGGTATTGATGCCCGTTTCTTGAATAGCCGTTTGACTGTTACAGCCGATTATTTCCATAAAAACACAAAAGACCTGATTGTTTCGGGTATTAAGGCTTCAACTGTAGTAGGTAACAGTTTCTCGCCAGTTAATGCCGGTAATATTACGAACAAGGGGTTTGAATTGGAACTGGGATGGCAAGACCGTATTGGTGACTTTGCTTATGGTGTCCGTGCCAACGTTGCTACATTGAAGAATAAAGTGACCAAGATGCATGAGTCTTTATCAAGTATTGATGGGGCTACTTATGTGACTTATGGAGCCATTACCCGTTTTGAGGTAGGTAAGCCTGCGTGGTATTTTTATGGTTATGATTTCATGGGTGTGGATTCAAAAACCGGTGAGCCAATCTTTAGAGATATTGATGGTGTAGAAGGTATTACGGATAATGATAAGACAGAAATTGGTAAGGGAATTGCCGACTATACTTATGGTATTACCTTGAATGCAGCTTGGAAGGGATTTGATTTTATCTTGTTTGGTACGGGTTCTCAAGGTAACGATGTATTCTGTGGCTTGAACCGTGTGGATTACAATTTGAATCAGCTGACTTATTTTACAAAAAACCGCTGGACAGAAAGCAATCGCAATGGGAGGACTCCTGCATCAGGCGCTACAGATTATACCAAGTATCTGACTTCTTCCGGCTGTGTATTTGACGGCTCTTATTTCAAGATTAAGCAAATTCAGTTGGGTTATTCTTTCCCGAAACAGTTGATTAAGAAGGCAGCAATTGAAAATCTACGTATATATGGCTCACTTGAGGACTTCTTTACTTTTACAGACTATCCTGGTTTTGACCCTGAAGTTACCGGTGTCGGAAATTCATTAGGTGTGGATAAAGGTAGTTATCCTAATTCAAAGAAGGTTGTTCTTGGTTTGAGTGTGACATTCTGATTTTTATGAACTTATTAAAATGAAAAACATATGAAATTAAGATATTCTTTAATGCTCGGAGCGCTCCTTATATTGGCTGGCACTTCGTGTGAAGACAAATTGGATATACCTCAAAAAGGTGTATTGGACTTTTCCACTTATTATAAAACTGACGAACAAGCTCAAGCAGCGGCTGATGCGCTTTATATACAACTCAAGGGTACATACTATAACTATACGATGATGAAGAATGCCCTTTCGGACGATGTTTGGGCAGGTGGTGGTGGTCGTAATGACAATGCAGAGCTGGAAGGTTGTAATGAATATTCATTTGGCTCAGACCAAGTTTTATCGGAGGCGTATGGGAAAGCTACTATCAGCTTATCTAGTAAGGCGAATGTGATTCTGGGACGTGTTGAGCCTGATACTGATTTGAAGAAGAAGGCTTGTGCTGAAGCCAAGTTCTTCCGTGCTTTTGCTTATTTTGATTTAGTTTCTATGTGGGGTGATGTACCATTGGTAGACCATGAACTTGGTAAATCCGAATATCAGTTGGCTCGTTCGCCTAAAGCTGATATTTGGGCGTTGATAGAGCAGGACCTGACTGAAGCTATCAACTCAGGACTCTTGGAGGAAAAGAAGAGTGTAGATGATAAAACGACATGGCGTGTTACCAAGCAGTTGGCACAAGCTATATTGGGTAAAGCTTATTTATGGCAAGAAAAATTCCATGAAGCTGCTGTTGTCTTGAATGAGGTTAGAGCTAGCGGTAAGTATAAACTTTATGATGGAAATTATGAGGATATCTTGACCTACAAGGCTGAGTATAATTGTGAAAGTATGCTCGAAAGTAACCGTATTTTTGATGCAAGTAATTCTATGGATGAGTTCAGTTTCTTTGAGGTGATGAATCATTGGCGCACTGATAAGTTGGATATGTCTGGCTCTAACAATCAGTTTAATGGTACCGGATGGGGATTTATGGTTCCTCAGAAAAAGTTGTATGATGCATTTGTTCAGGAAGAGGGTGTAGATGGTTATCGGTTGAATCAGACAATGAAAACCTATGACCAAATTACTCAATTGGGTGTCAAGGTTGCCAAAGGGCAGAGTTTGATTAATGAAGGTTATTTCATGTGGAAACGTCGCTTCTCGAATGTAGAATCTCCTGCTGGGTTCTGGTGTTCATATAATAACTATCGTTGGATGCGTTATGCTGAAGTCTTGTTACTGGCAGCTGAAGCAAACCTGAAGGATGGCAATCAATCCGAAGCTGATGCTTGCTTGAATGAGGTGCGTCAGCGTGCAAGATTGGATGCTAAGACAGCTACCCTGGATGCCATTAAATTGGAAAAGAGACTGGAACTCTGTTCTGAATATACCCGTTATCAGGATATTATCCGTTGGAAAGATGCGGAGGCTTTGCTTAAGGATCAAGGTGAAAGAACACCTATCTTGTCAAATAAGGCAGGAAAAGATGAGCCGGATAATGTAGCGGTAGAATACATTCAGTATAACAAGGATAAAACGCGTTATGGTTTCAAGGAAAGACATTATTTGTTGCCTATTCCGGCAAAGGAGATCCGCTTGAATCCGAATATGGAACAAAATGCAGGTTGGTAAAGCGTATAAAGAATCAAAATCTAACTTCGTCGTCTGATGCAGATAAACAAAATTAGATTTTTCTAACTGATTAATTGTTTGTAGAAGAAGTCCCCCGTGGGAATCAGCTAATTGTACGGGGGCTTCTTTTGTGGCTTTTTAAATATAATATATATGAGAAGATTGTCAATTACTTTATTTTCACTCTGTCTGGCATCTGCCTTGACTGCACAGACGACCGGTTCGAATCAGTCAGTCAGACTGCGTGCCGACAATATCGACGAAGTGGTCAGTGCTATGACCCTCGAAGAGAAGGTACACCTCGTCATCGGTTGTGGGATGTCGATGGGAAGTGATACCAAGTTTCCCGGAACAGCGGGACGTACTTACGACATTCCCCGACTGGGTATCCCTTCCGCCTATCTTGCCGACGGACCGCACCGGTTGGCGATGGCTGCCAAGCGGGAATTCGACAGCCGTACTTATCATGCTACGGAATTCCCTTCCAGCACTACGGTGGCAGCTACTTTCAATCCGGATGCAGCCCATAAGGTGGGACGTACTTTGGGTATGGAAGTGAAGGATTATGGTTTGGATGTGTTGCTGGCACCGGGTGTCAACCTGATGCGAAATGTGCTTTGCGGACGTAACCATGAATATTATTCGGAAGATCCGGTGTTGGCTGGTAAAATGGCTGCTGCCTATATCAACGGAGTCCAGAGCCGGGGGACAGGTACCTGCCTGAAACACTTTGCCGTGAACAACCAGGAGACCAACCGCAATAACAACGATTCTCATCTGACACAGCGCCCCTTGCGCGAGCTGTATTTGAAGTGCTTCGAGATTGCTGTCAAAGAGTCTCAGCCCTGGAGCGTGATGACCGCCTACAATAAGGTGAACGGCAAATATACCTGCGAGGACCGCGAACTGACAGAGGACATCCTCCGCGACGAATGGGGATTCAAGGGACTGGTGATGTCCGACTGGAATGCCGGAAAAGATGCCGTGACCTCCATCGTAGCAGGAAACGACATGCTGCAACCGGGGCAAGACCGCCAGTATAAAGCTATTTTGGAAGCCGTAGAGAACGGTACACTGGATTTGGCACTCCTCGACCGCAGCGTGAAGCGTGTGCTGGAGTTTGTGGTCAAGAGCCATACCTTTGCCGGCTACGAGTATCCCAATAAAACCGATTTGGAGGCTCATGCGCAAGTAGACCGTGAGATAGGTGCGGAAGGTATCGTGCTGCTGGATAACAAGCAGGCGCTACCCATGGCTGCCGGCATCAAAAAAGTGGCCCTTTATGGAACTACTTCCTATGACATGGTTCCTGCCGGCATGGGCTTTGGCAGTACGGGCATCGGCTATTACACGGTTTCTATGGTAGAAGGTTTGCGCAATGCGGGCTACATCGTGGACAAAGAATTGCTGAACTGCTACAAGAAGCATATGGCCGACGAGCAGAAACGGCTTTTTCCTCACGGAAAACCGCCTTTCGCCTTTACTCCGCTGCCCCGTGCCGAGGAGTTCCTGCCCACTGCCGAGGAACTGGCTGCACAAGTGAAGGCCAACGACATTGCCGTGCTTACGCTGGGGCGTGTCAGTGGCGAGGGCTGTGACCGCCGTGTGGAAGATTTCCTCCTGAAGGAGAACGAATTGGCTCTGATTAAGCAAGTGTCTGCCGCTTATCATGCTGCAGGCAAGAAACTGGTGGTGGTTCTCAACATCTGCAGCCCGGTGGAGACTGCTTCTTGGAAGGGACTGGCAGATGCAGTGGTTTGTGCCTTCCAGCCGGGACAAGAGGTGGGTAATTGTATCACGGACATCCTGACCGGAAAGGTGAATCCTTCGGGCAAGTTACCCATGACGTTTGCCGTGAAATATGGCGATGCGCCGTCGGATGCTAACTTCCCTTTTGATTACGAGTTCAAGATGCCGTCGTTTGCTATGGGTACCGGCATGAACTTCAAGTCCGAAAAGAAAGAGGAGAAACCGAAGGAACCGGAGAAAAATGTGGATTTCACCAACTATGAAGAGGGAATCTATGTGGGTTATCGCTATTTCGACACTTTCGGTAAAGAGGTTTCCTATCCGTTCGGTCATGGTTTGAGCTATACTGCTTTTGACTATGCGGTAGAGAACGCCAAAATGGATGCCGATCGCTGTGAGTTGAAAGTGAGCGTGAAGAACATCGGCAAGGTGGCAGGGCGTGAAGCTGTACAACTCTATGTGAAAGCTCCGAATGGGGGACTTGACAAGCCTGCCAAGGAGTTGAAGGCCTTCGGCAAAACTGCCTTGCTCCAGCCGGGCGAGAGCCAGACACTGATTCTGACTTGGAACGTGATGGACATGGCTTCCTTTAATGAGAAAAACAGCTCTTGGGAGTTGGCTAAGGGTGAATATCAGTGGATGGTTGCCGCATCTTCGGCCGATGTGCGTTGCACAGCGGTACAGAGGGTGACAAAGGCACGCAAGCAGAAAGTGCATGATGCCATGCGGGCGCAAGTGCCTGTGGCTGTGTATCCGATGGTGAAGAGATGAGGGGGATATGCGTGAAAAAACTGATATATATCAATTAGTTTTAGAGTGGAAAACGCTTATTTTGTAGTACATTTTTAAATCGATACCATGAAAAGATTGATACTCTCTCTTTTTGCCGTCTGCTTGCTGTGGATGGCAAATGCACAAAATCCTGCATGGGGACCGCAAAGCAAGGTAGTGACCGACAGCATCTACAGCCAGGTATTGAAAGCACACCGTGCCTACACCATCTATCTGCCGCAAAGCTATAGCAATGAAACGGATAGGAAATATCCTATCCTCTATTTGCTGCACGGCATGTCGGGGGTGAATACCAGTTGGTTTACAGACCAACGTGTGAAGGACGTGATGGACCAGTTGGTGGCATCGGGCGAGGCTTGCGAGATGATTATCGTCAGCCCCAATGCAGGAGGCAATCCGGCTACTTGCTGGAACGGCTACTTCAACATGCCGGGTTGGGCTTACGAAGATTTCTTCTATAAGGAGTTCCTTCCTTATATAGAGAAGACTTACCGGGTGAAAGGTGATAAGCGGCATCGTGCCATTGCCGGACTTTCTATGGGCGGAGGTGGAACGGCAAGCTATGCACAGCGCTATCCGGATATGTATTGTGCTGCCTATGCCATGAGTGCTTTGATGAACATCCCCGTCAGTGGTGAGGAGGTGGGAAAAGATCCCGACCCCACAAACAAGATGGCTGTGCTGACGCGTTCTGTGCAGGAACATAGTTGCATCAGGGTATGTGGTTGAGGCAGATGATGCGCGTAAGGCACAGCTTCGTACAGTACAGTGGTTTGTGGATTGCGGAGATGATGACTTTCTGCTGGACCGTAATATAGAGTTTTTCCAAGCGATGCGTAATGCCGGTATCCCTTGCCAGTTCCGTGTGCGGGATGGCGGACATACCAGCGAATATTGGCATTCGGCACTTTATATGTGCCTGCCTTTTGTAAGTCGCTGCTTTGCTAAATAACAAGAAGCTAATTCATTTAATATAAGAAATTATGAAAAGATTATTAAGTTTGGCAGCGATGCTGCTGGTCTGCTGTGTCACCCTTTTTGCACAGCAAGCTCTTTGGGGAGGTGCGGCAGTTGTCTCTCCTGATATTCATGATGACAACACGGTTACTTTTCGCTTGAAAGCTCCTAAGGCTGTAAGGGTGCAGATTACCGGTGATTTTCTGCCTCCACAAACTATTAAGACTCCTCGTGGCGATTATGATGCACCGGGCATTGCCGATTTGACAGAGGGGAAGGATGGCGTTTGGGAATTTACTACTCCCGAACCATTGAAGCCGGAACTTTATGGATACTCCTTTATTGTGGACGGATTGAGAATGATGGACCCGAGCAATGTTTACATGATTCGGGATGTGGCTACCGTGACCAATGTATTTATCATCGGTGGTGACCGTGCCGATTTGTATAAAGTGAATAAGGTACCCCATGGAACGGTAAGTCGCATGTGGTACAATAGTCCTTCGCTGGGAATGGACCGCCGTCTGACGATTTACACTCCGGCTGGTTATGAAGCCAGCGGCAAGCGTTATCCGGTATTTTATCTGCTTCATGGTGCAGGTGGTGATGAGGAAGCTTGGATTGCTCTTGGCCGTACTTCGCAGATATTGGATAATCTCATTGCACAAGGCAAGGCTAAACCTATGATTGTGGTGATGACTAACGGCAATGCTTGGCAAGATGCTGCTGCAGGTGAATCTCCCAAGGGTTTTGTTGCCCCCTCCATGCGTCCCGACGAAAGAGCGAAGGTGGCGGAAGGTGCTTTTGAACTCTCGTTTCCCGAAATTGTGAAGTTCGTGGAGAAGAATTTCCGCACTCTTGCCAATAAGAAGAACCGTGCTATTGCCGGGCTTTCTATGGGTAGTTTCCACTCTTGCAATATTTCCAAGTATTACCCGGACATGTTCGACTATGTAGGTCTTTTCTCCGGTGCAAGTACCGGAAACGATAAATCGACTTGTCCGGTCTATACCGACTTCGAAGGTAAGCTGAAGACTCAGTTTGCCAAGAAACCGGCTCTTTACTTCATCGCATGCGGCAAGACGGACTTTGTTTATAAAGGTGTGGCCGACTTTCGCAAGTTGCTTGACGACAATGGTTATAAGTACGAGTATCTTGAAACGGACGAGGGACATATCTGGAGGAACTGGCGAATCTATCTGACGGAGTTCGCGCCGAAGTTGTTCAAATAAGAGGATTTGGTATAACTAATTTAATAACAAAATAACATACGTATCATGAAAAGAATTTCTATTTTGTCAGCTCTGTTGCTGATGTGTGCGATGACTTTCGCGCAACAAGCTCTCTGGGGAGGCGCTCCCGTGGTCTCACCTGAGATACACGACAACAATACAGTAACTTTCCGCTTGAAGGCGCCGAAAGCCGTAAAGGTGCAAGTAACCGGCGACTTCCTGCCTACGCAGAAAATCAAGACTCCTTTTGGTGAGTTTGATGGTCCGGGTGTGGCAGATTTGAAAGAGAACAAGGACGGTGTGTGGGAATTCACTACTCCCGAACCGCTGAAACCAGAACTCTACAGCTACACTTTCCTGGTAGACGGACTGAAGATTAATGACCCTGCCAACGTCTATATGATTCGAGACGTGGCAAGCGTGACGAATGTATTCATCATCGGTGGTGACGAGCGCATCGACCTCTACAAAGTGAATAAGGTTCCTCATGGAACGGTATCTAAGGTATGGTACAACAGCCCTACGCTGGGTATGGACCGCCGCCTGACTGTCTATACGCCTGCCGGATATGAGACAAGCGGCAAGCGCTACCCCGTCTTCTACCTGCTACACGGCATGGGTGGCGACGAGAATGCATGGAGCGAACTGGGACGTACGGCACAGATTCTGGATAACCTCATCGCCCAAGGCAAGGCCAAGCCGATGATTGTAGTAATGACCAACGGTAACGCTGCGTTGGAGGCTGCTCCGGGTGAATCGTCACTGGGTTTTGCCGCTCCCAGCATGAATCTGCCCAAGACGATGGAAGGTTCTTTCGAAACGGCTTTCCCCGACGTGGTGAAATTCATTGATAAGACTTACCGTACACAGGCCAACAAGAAGGGGCGTGCCATTGCTGGTCTCTCTATGGGAGGTTTCCACTCCATGCACATCTCCAAGCAATATCCGGACATGTTCGACTATGTAGGGCTGTTCTCGGCTGCCATCATGCCCAACAAAGATGTGAAGTCTCCGATTTATGACAACCTTGAAGTCAAACTGAAAACCCAGTTTGCCAAGAAACCGGCACTCTATTACATCGCTATCGGTAATAAAGACTTCTTGTTCCAGGCCAATAACGACTACCGCAAGATGTTGGACGAGAAGGGTTACAAATATGAATATTATGAAACCGGAGAAGGTCATATCTGGAAGAACTGGCGTATTTACCTGACAGAATTCGCACCGAAGATATTTAAATAAGATTATGAAGAAGAATATCATATCCATGGCAGCAGCAATGGCTGTTTTGTCAGCTTGCGGACCGGGTGTGCCGCAGCTTGGAAAGTCCTCTCTGGATGAGGTGATTGGCGCTATGACCTTGGAAGAAAAGGCGCATCTGGTAGTGGGTACCGGTATGGCAGGTTTCTCGGGTGACAGTGCCGTAATCGGTGCAACGAGAAAGCTAGTGCCGGGTGCGGCAGGAACCACATACCCGATTGAACGCCTCGGCATTCCCGCTGTGGTGCTGGCTGATGGTCCCGCCGGACTGCGTATCGACCCCAAGCGTGAGGGGGATTCGGCTACGTACTATTGTACTCATTTCCCTATCGGAACTTTGCTCGCCTCTACCTGGGACCAGGAACTGGTGGAAAGTGTAGGTCAGTCCATCGGTAACGAAGTGCTGGAATACGGTGCGGACGTGCTGTTGGCTCCGGCGCTGAACATTCACCGTAACCCGCTTTGCGGACGTAACTTCGAGTATTATTCCGAAGACCCGTTGGTGTCGGGTAAGATTGCCGCCGCCTACGTACGTGGTGTGCAGAGCAACGGTGTGGGTACCAGTATCAAGCACTTTGCTGTGAACAACCAGGAAACCAACCGTATGGCTACGGATGCGCATGTATCTCCACGCGCCTTGCGCGAAATCTACCTGAAAGGATTCGAGATTACCGTGAAGGAATCCGCTCCCTGGACCGTGATGTCTTCGTACAACTACCTGAACGGTGTCTACACTTCGGAAAACAAGGAGTTGCAGACAACCATGTTGCGCGACGAATGGGGCTTCAAGGGCATGGTGATGACCGACTGGTTTGGCGGCAAGGATGCCGTGGCACAGATGGTGGCAGGCAACGACATGTTGCAGCCCGGTCTGCCCAAGCAGTACGAAGCCATCGTGAAGGGTGTGCAGGACGGAGCGTTAGATGAAGCCATCCTCAATCAGAATGTGAAGCGTATTCTGGAGATGATTCTCCAGACTCCCCACTTCAAGGGATATAAATACTCCAACAAGCCTGATTTGAAGGCGCATGCTGCCGTTACTCGCCAGTCGGCAACGGAAGGCATGGTATTGCTGAAGAACGATAACGGTGCTCTGCCGCTGGCTGCCGACGTGAAGAACGTGGCACTCTTCGGTTGCACTTCCTACGATTTCATTGCAGGCGGTACAGGTTCGGGCAACGTGAACCGCGCTTATACCGTTTCGCTATTGGACGGCTTGAAGAATGCCGGCTATGTGGTGGATGAAGCGCTGAAGAATAGCTATGAAGCTTACCTGAAAGCCGAGAAAGAACGTCTGTCCAAAGATAAGAAAGAGTGGTTCATGCCCGATACCCGTCCGGCTGAGATGGCTGTTTCCGCACAAGTCATCCGCGAGCAGGCTGCCAAGGCCGATGTGGCACTGGTGACGCTGGGACGTACCTCCGGTGAGTTCCTTGACCGTATGGTAGCCGACTTCAACCTCACCAAAGAGGAACAGAACATGTTGAAAGCTGTGTCCGATGCTTTCCACGCTGCCGGAAAGAAGGTAGTGGTGGTGCTCAATATCGGTGGTGTGATTGAAACCGCTTCTTGGAAATCTGCTCCCGATGCCATTCTTTGTGCATGGCAGGCAGGCCAGGAGGGAGGAAACAGTGTGGCTGACGTGCTGAGTGGCAAGGCTTCTCCTTCGGGCAAGCTGACAATGACTTTCCCGGTGAAGTTTGAAGATGCCGCTTCTTCCGACAACTTCCCGATAGACATGCGTGTGAGCACCGACCTCATGAACAAAGGTGGGAAGAAGAACGACGTGAAGAACGTGGACTATACCAATTACGAAGAGGATATCTACGTGGGTTACCGTTATTTCGACACCTTCGGCAAGCAGGTTTCCTATCCTTTCGGTTACGGTCTTTCCTATACTACTTTTGCTTACGACAAGGCTGCTGTCAAGTCAGACAACGGCGTCTATACCGTATCTGTAGAGGTGAAGAACACCGGTAAGGTAGCAGGTAAGGAAGTGGTTCAGCTTTATGTATCCGCTCCCGATGCTGCAGACGCCAACAAACCCGAAAAGGAACTGAAAGCTTTTGCCAAGACCAAGGAACTGAAACCGGGTGAAGCTACTGTGGTGACGCTGAAAGTGAATGCTGCCGACCTGGCTTCCTACGATGAGGCTGCATCGGCATGGGTGGTAACTCCCGGAAACTACAAGTTCCTCGTTGGGGCTTCCTCACGCGACATCAAGGCTACGCTGGAGGCTGAAGTAGCTGCCGCAACGCAGAAGACGAACGACATCCTGAAACTTCAGGAACCGATGAGCCTCTTGAAGAGATGAGAGTAGGATTGTCTGAAAAGATAACAAATCATACCCTAAAAAACATCCTGTTGTACCCTTTGGTATGGCAGGATGTTCTTATCTTTGTGCCTCGTATAAACAGATAGTGCAACTATTATAAACCAATATCACAACCATGAGTAAAAAGTTAATCTTATCTTTAGCCCTATCAGGGTTAGTACTTACTGCTACGGCGCAGACCACTGTTGCGCCTGCCATTCCAAGAGACGAGAAAATAGAACAGCAGATTGAGACTTTGACTGAAGAAGATGACGCTTGGACAGAAAGTCGGTCAGATGTGTGAACTTACCATCGACCTACCTGCAGAAACGTGCCAATCCTTTTGCCGGTACTCAATCCGAAAGATATAACTGTAGATGATTTGAGAAAATCGTCAAGAGGTATAAGTTAGAGAAAGAGTTCAAGCTGGGCAAGGAGATGCCTTCGCAAGAAGTGATGATGCAGCTCTATATGCGTATCCAAGGCATTGAGAATGCCAAGGGCTTCCAGTTGGACGAGGCGATGCTCGACTCTGTCATCGGAAAATACAAAGTAGGCTCCATCTTGAACGTGCCCAACGGTGTGGCACAGAGCGTGGAGAAGTGGCAGGAAATCATCAAACGCATTCAGGAGAAATCCATGGAGGTGATGGGTATTCCTTGTGTGTACGGTGTAGACCAGATACACGGAACTACCTATACGCTGGGCGGTACTTTCTTTCCGCAAGGCGTCAATATGGGAGCTACCTTCAATCGTGAACTGACACGTGAGGGTGCACGTATCTCTGCCTACGAAACAAAGGCGGGAAGCATCCCCTGGACGTATGCCCCGGTGACCGACCTCGGACGTGACCCGCGCTGGCCGCGTATGTGGGAAAACTATGGTGAAGACGCCTACGTCAATGCCGAAATGGGACGTGAAGCCGTTATCGGTTTCCAGGGAGAGAACCCCAACCTGATTGGCGGGAACAACGTTGCCGCTTGTATGAAGCACTATATGGGTTATGGTGTCCCCGTTTCCGGTAAGGACCGTACGCCGTCTTCCATCACCGAGCAGGATATGCGTGAGAAGCATTTCGCTCCTTATCTGGAAATGGTGAAGGCAGGTGCCCTCTCCGTGATGGTGAACTCCGCCATGAACAACGGCCTGCCTTTCCATGCCAACTATGAGCTGCTGACCAAGTGGCTGAAAGAAGACCTCAACTGGGACGGTATGATCGTGACCGACTGGGCGGACATCAACAACCTTTATAGCCGCGACCACATTGCCAAGGACAAGAAGGAAGCCATCAAGCTCGCCATCAATGCCGGTATCGACATGTCTATGGACCCGTACGACTGGAAGTTCTGTACATTCTTGAAGGAACTGGTGGAAGAAGGTGAAGTCCCCATGAGCCGTATAGACGATGCTGTACGTCGTGTGCTGCGTTTGAAGTACCGTCTCAACCTATTTGAAAAGTCCTATTATGACTTGAAAGACTTCCCGTTGTTCGGTAGTGCGGAACATGCCGCTGCTGCATTGCAGGCTGCCGAAGAGTCTTTGGTACTCCTGAAGAATACAGACGGTATATTGCCGTTGGCAAAAGGCAAGAAACTGCTGGTTACCGGCCCGAATGCCAACTCCATGCGTTGCCTCAATGGCGGCTGGTCTTATTCATGGCAGGGCGACAAGGCCGACGAGCATGCAGGTCAATATAATACCATTCTCGAGGCTTTCACCAATAAATTCGGTGCGGACAATATCATCTACGAAGCCGGTGTCACTTATAAGCAAGGTGGCAACTGGTGGGAAGAAAACACTCCGGAGATAGAGAAAGCTGTAGCAGCTGCTGCCGGTGCCGACTACATCGTTGCCTGCATCGGTGAGAACTCTTACTGCGAGACTCCGGGTAACCTGACGAACCTCTTCCTCTCCCAGAACCAGCTCGATTTGGTGAAGGCTCTTGCCAAGACCGGGAAGCCCATCATTCTGGTGTTGAACGAAGGCCGTCCTCGCCTGATTGCTGACATCGAGCCTTTGGCTAAGGCTGTTGTCAATACTATGCTTCCGGGCAACTACGGCGGTGATGCGTTGGCAAACCTCATTGCCGGTGACGCCAACTTCAGCGGAAAGATGCCTTTCACTTATCCGAAGGAAATCAACTCTCTGATTACGTACGACTACAAACCGTGCGAACACATCGGCAAGCAGATGGAAGGTGCTTATAACTACGATGCGCAAGTATCTGTACAGTGGGCGTTCGGTTATGGATTGAGTTATACTACTTTTGCATACAGTAACCTCAAGGTGGATAAGTCGGACTTTACCGCTGATGATGTGCTTACTTTCACTGTAGATGTGAAGAATACCGGTGACCGTGTCGGCAAGGAGAGCGTGCTGCTCTTCAGCAGCGACCTCGTTGCCTCCCTTACTCCCGATACCCGCCGCTTGCGCGCTTTCGAGAAAGTGGAACTGAAACCGGGCGAGACAAAGACCGTGACACTGAAAATGAAAGGCTCCGACCTTGCTTTTGTAGGCTATGACGGCAAGTGGATTTTGGAGAAAGGTGACTTCCGCATCCAGACGGGTGACCAAACGGTGAACGTGGTTTGTACGGATACCAAGAAGTGGGAGACTCCGAATAAGTGATACGACAAGGTCTTTTAGACCTTTAGAACCATAGTAAAAGGGCCGATAGCATGAAACAAGCTATCGGCCTTTTATTTTTCCGCGTTGTCTTTCAACAGTATCTTCTTTCCGCTTGTACCTCCTTACTTCTTTTCCTGAAGCAATAGAGATTATACGCATGAGATGTACATCTCATGTTGTTCGAGATGCGCATCTCGTTGTGCTTGACATGTGCATCTCATGCAGTATGGAACGTGATAATTCATTTCATAAAGTATAAGCTTCTGTCTCATAAGATTATATGTTTTACCCCTTATCTTGAAGTGTTGAAAGGGTGTGTTTGTAATATAATTCCCGTTTGAACCGTTAAATCAATCTTTTTTTCTCTAATATTTTGTAGTCGAACAGATTATTTATATCTTTGCAAGCGAAAACGGATGAAAGGTGGAGGGGCGATTAAGCTCCTCTTTTTTGTTCCTAATGGTTAATCTATGATAGAAAAGAAAACTGTTTGTCAGATTGTTGACGAGTGGCTGGCAGGAAAGGACTACTTCCTTGTGGAGGTGACAATCAGCCCGGATGACAAGATTTTGGTGGAAATAGACCACAAAGAAGGTGTTTGGATTGAGGACTGCGTAGAGCTGAGCCGCTACATCGAGTCCAAGTTGAACCGTGAGGATGAGGATTATGAGTTGGAAGTCGGTTCGGCCGGCATCGGACAGCCCTTCAAGGTACTGCAGCAGTACATTAACCACATCGGCAAGGAAGTGGAAGTGCTGGCAAAGGACGGCCGCAAGCTCAGCGGCGTGTTGAAGGAAGCCGACGAACAGCATTTCGTCGTGACCATTCAGAAGAAAGTGAAAGAGGAAGGTGCCAAGCGTCCCAAGCTGGTGGACGAGGACTTGACCTTTACGTATGAAGAGATAAAATACACTAAATACTTAATCAGTTTTAAATAAGACTATGGCCAAAAAAGTAGAAACTGTCAGCTTGATAGATACATTTTCGGAATTTAAGGAACTGAAGAATATCGACAGAACCACGATGGTAAGCGTACTCGAGGAGTCGTTCCGTAGTGTGATTGCGAAAATGTTCGGTACCGATGAGAATTACGACGTAATTGTAAACCCGGACAAGGGTGACTTCGAAATATGGCGTAACCGTGAGGTAGTGGCAGACGAGGATTTGGAAAACCCGAACCTGCAGATTGCATTGTCCGAAGCACAAAAGATTGATGCTTCTTATGAAGTGGGCGAGGAAGTGACGGATGAAGTTATCTTCGCGAACTTCGGTCGCCGTGCCATCTTGAACTTGCGCCAGACACTGGCCTCCAAGATATTGGAACTGGAGAAAGATAGTATTTACAACAAATACATTGATAAAGTGGGTACCATCATCAATGCGGAAGTCTACCAGATTTGGAAGAAAGAGATGCTGCTGCTCGATGATGAAGGCAACGAACTGTTGCTGCCCAAGACCGAACAGATACCGAGTGACTTCTACCGCAAGGGCGAGACCGCCCGCGCCGTAGTGGCACGTGTGGACAACAAGAATAATAATCCGAAGATTATCCTAAGCCGTACGTCGCCCGTCTTCCTGCAACGTCTGTTCGAAATGGAAGTACCCGAAATCAATGACGGACTGATTACCATCAAGAAGATTGCCCCGCATCCCCGGCGAGCGTGCCAAGATTGCCGTTGAGAGCTACGATGACCGTATCGATCCGGTAGGTGCTTGCGTGGGTGTGAAGGGTAGCCGTATTCATGGTATTGTCCGCGAGCTTCGCAACGAGAATATCGACGTTATCAACTATACGTCCAATATCCAGTCGTTTATACCAGCGTGCCTTGAGCCCTGCCAAAATTTCTTCCATCCGCTTGAACGAGGAAGAACGCAAGGCTGAAGTGTTCTTGAAACCCGAAGAGGTGTCGCTGGCTATCGGTAAAGGCGGTTTGAATATCAAGC
>ENA-OQKR01000053-OQKR01000053.1-human-gut-metagenome-genome-assembly--contig:-NODE-53-length-45792-cov-3.781671_pt1 | contig 45792 bp, 45 predicted proteins | sample MGYA00242803_ERZ504806 | MGnify/ENA primary metagenome ERZ504806 (study PRJEB26092, sample SAMD00036399) | human gut metagenome | host: Homo sapiens | study: EMG produced TPA metagenomics assembly of...
CCAGCCTGAGGCGAAGTACCGGAAGATGTTCTGCCGGTTCTTGTCCGCAAAGCCTTTCAGTACCCGCAGTACCGTGTAGCCCCGCAGGCTGCTAAAGGCGCTTACTCGCACCGGAATACCGCAGTTGGCCAAGCTTTCGGCCAGAATGACACCCTGCGCCGCGATCACCTCTTGACAGTGCAGGCGGGAGGCGGAGGCGTCCAGCAGCAGATCTACCGTAAAGGCAGGGCAGTTTTCCTCCTCCGGGCACAAAAACACCCGGCTATCGTTTAGGTAAGGGGCGCGCCACACCCGCCCGGCGCACAGGTTGCCGCTGCGTGCCACCCGCTGGTCGGGCTGCTGATGCACCAGAATACAGTTGCGGATCTGCTCAGTAAGGCGCAGCACCACGCTGCGGTGCAGCTCCTGATTTTTGGCGTAGTAGGCACGGTTGCGTTCGGCCTGCAATTCGGCCTGCTGTGCCAGCTGCCGCGCTTCCGGGGTGGGCGCCTGCGCCGGGCTGGGCACACCGGCGCTGAACCACAAGTGACAGCCCAGATGCACTCCGGTGCACAGCTCCTGCTCGGCCTTGCGCAGCTGCTCCGGCGGGTAGAAGCAGCGCCCGAAGCAGCTTTCGATGTAGGCACGATCCTGTGCGGCGCGTTGCTTCAGGGTGATGTTTGCCCGGCGCTTGTTCACCGCCAGCCCGCTGCCTGTGGCATCCACCGCACCGGAATGCTCCACTGTCACCCGGTCGGTTTTGATCATCTGGGTGGGCATGGCTTTGGTGGCAAGCTTTGCCCAGAAGCCTTGCAGCTGCAGATGCAGCGCGGGTTTCTGGCGTACCTTGCCGTCAAACAGGGCGAATTTTGCAAACAGCGCCAGCAGGTCGTTTTTGAGCTGTGCTGGTTCCGGTACGGTCTCCGGTTCCAGCGCGGCAGCAAGGCTGCTCTCGTAAGGGGTCATGACCGGGGCAGTGCGTCCCAGAACTTTGCGCCAGCGCGCAGCCTGCATGGTGTACACCAGCTGGTTTTTCGCCATCCACTCCTGCCGCGAAAGCTTGTACTGGATGGCAAAAAAGTAGTCTGCGTGGGCAAACCGCAGCGCCTCCAGCACCGGGCGGCGGGGCAGCTCCAGCCGGTAGGCGGCGTTTTCCAGATATAGCCACGCCATATCGTCCAGCATGGGCTGGCGCACATCGCCCTCCCAAGCGGAAAAAATGTCCCGGATCAGCGCATCACCGTAGTATTTATGCACCAGCCCTACGATGCAGTTCATGTAAAAATCAATGGTGCCGTCTGTGTTATGGGCCAGAAACAGCGGCTCAAAGCCGTAGGCTCCGGCAGCGGCCCAGACCTGATTGGCCGCACGCCGCTCCTGCGCGGTGTAGCTTTGGGCGTCCATCAGGCAAACAGCTTTCCGGCATCCAGCTTGGCCGGGATGCGCGCGGCGATCACGTCCCGGATCAGCCCCTGCTCGTAGGAGTCAAAGGCCTTGTTGGTGATGCCCATATCCAGCGCCGCCCCGGCCGGGATGCCCCGCCGAATCAGCCGCAGCGCGTCCAGCATACCGCGCAGATCCAGCGCTTTGGTGGAAATCTCGGCACTGTCGCACTTTTTCTGCAGGTCCAGAAACAGCAGTGCAAACTGGTGCACATATTTTGCGGAAAGATCCGGGAACTGCGCCCGCAGCAGCTTTTCCAGATTATCCTGCGTGATGGTAGGCATCTGCACCACTGCAAAGCGGGAGGTAAGCGCCTCGTTCAGCTCCCGGGTGCCCGCGTAGCCGTAGTTCATGGTGGCAATAAAGCGGGTCTCCTCGGCCAGCGGGATGCGGTCGTAACCGGGTACGTCGATGGCGCGGCGGAAGTCCAGCACCGCGTGCAGCACCGCCAGCGCCTCGTTTTTGGCCATGTTGATCTCGTCCAGCACGCCAAAGCCGCCGCACTGTGCGCAGCGGTACACCGGCCCGGGACGGAACACCACCTGCCCGCCCGCAAAGGTATCCATGCCGATCAGGGAGGCGGCATCCATGTTTACATGAAAAGAGATGTCCCATGCGGGGCGGCCAAAGGCGGCGGCAAGGTTTTCTGCCAGCACGTTTTTGCCGGTGGCCTTGCCGCCGGCCAGCAGCAGGTTTTCGCCGCAGAGGATGGCCGCCAGCGCCTGCTCCCACACCTCTTTGCCGTAGTAGGTAAAGGCAGGGGCGGGGATGCGCGGGCGCAGCACCTCGCTGAGCGGATGGGCGGCGCGGTATTCCTGCACCGCCGTAAGCAGGGCGGGGTCCACCCCTTCCTGCCGTAAGGTATCCAGAATATCCGACATTTGTACAAACACCTCGATCTCTGACCGGGCGGGAATGAACTGCCCGGTTTCACGCTTATCATAGCACAATCGCGGCCATTTGTGTAGGGGGCGTGCAGGGTAAAAACACAAAGAGGGGCAGCCCCAAATGGGGCTACCCCTCTTCACATGAAAAAGAAGAAAAGAAGAAACGCTTAGAATATGCCGGAGAACCGCACTTTATCAGGCGTTCTCCAGACCTGCCATCTGCTTGACGGATTTGATGGCAAAGGTCAGGGTGCGGCCACAAGCGGTGCCGCCCATGACGCAGGGGTAGTTGTTCTGGAAGAAGCTACCGGACATATCGCCGGTAATGTACAGGCCGGGAATGGGCTCGTTGTTGCTATCCTTCGCCTGGCAGTTTTCAGTGATGGAAATACCCTGCATACTGCACAGCAGAGAGGCACCCAGCCAGCAGCCGTAGAAGGGCGCGGTGCGGATGGCGCTCAGGCGGCTTGCAGGCTTGCCGAAGTCCTCGTCGTTCTGTTTGTCGTACAGCTCATTGTAGCGGGCAACGGTGGCTACAAAGTTGTCCTTGTCAGCACCGGTAAAGCCCATCTTGTCGGCAAGCTCTTCAATGGTGTCCGCCTTCATGATCAGGCCCTCACCCTCGTACTGCTCCAGCTGAGCTTCCATCATGCCGGGGATGTAACGGGTCAGTGCAGAGCAACCGATGGTGTGGAAACGATCTACGTCGCTGCGGAAGTTTGCATCGTGGATCATGGCATAAACGTGCCCCGGCTGCTGGAAAGAAGCATGGGAGGCATTGTCGTATTCCTGACTTTCGTTCATAAAACGCTCGCCATGGCGGTTGACCTTCAGGAAGGGCTGGCTGCCGGGGTTGTACTGACCCACAGTGCCGGGGAAGGCCTTGCCGCCAAAGGCAGAGCCGTTGTCCGCATAACCGGCATCCACACCGGGTGCCACCAGACCGCGGTCGAACAGCACGGGAGCAGGCTCTGCATCCAGATGTGCACCTGCCCAGATAGCGGCGCGGATACCATAGCCCTTGTCAGCAGGGGTATAGGAGCAGGCGGTGGTCACGCTGGTGCCCAGCGGGTCCAGCTGCTCCATCATGTAGGGATTGCCTGCATAGCCGCCACAGGCCAGCAGTACGCCCTTGGCTGCGTTGATGCGGATGAAGTGGTCGTCGGCAGTGCTCTGGGCGATAACGCCGGTGATGCGGCCGTCGGCATCCTTTTCCAGCTTGGCAAGGCCGGTGTTAAAGTCGATGCTGTAGCCCTTGCTCTCGATATACTCCTGAAATACCACGTTGCGGGGCTTTTCGGCGCTGCTGTAGTCGACCTGCTGCACAGGGAACATCAGCTTGCTCTGGCTCACCTGCGTATCATCCGGCCATTTGGATTCATCGCCGGAGGTCAGGTTGCATACATAGTTGTAGGGCTCGCTTTCCAGAATGCCGGAAACAAAATCGTGCATGGCGGCAGACTCATTGATCCAGGTCTTAACTACGCGCTGGTCGCAGCGACCGCCCATGGAGCGGGAGATCTCGCTCAGCAGCTCGGCGCGGTCAACAGGAGCGATGCCCTTTTTCTTGCTTCGCTGCTGTCGATGGTGCCGTACCAGTGGCGGGTATCCATAACGGCAGAATTCTGCTCGATGATGCGGAAGTCCAGTCCGTTCTGTGCAGCATAAGCGGCTGCGCACATACCACCGTTGCCAGCGCCCACAATGACGATATCGGTATCCCATGTCTCGGTGATGGAAGCCTCGTCGATGTCAGGCTCTTTGCCCAGCCAGTCGTTCTCATCGCCGGTGGGCAGCTGCACGCTGGAGACCACGGCCTCGCCCTTTGCCTGTGCGTAGCAGCTCTTGGCGGCCTTCATCACGGCGTTAGAGGTGACGGTGGAGCCGGAAACACCGTCGATCTCGGCAGAACCGGCAGCCATCAGCTGCTCGCGCAGCTCATCGGCAGCGGCAGCGCCGTAGGAAGCGGTCTCGCCGGAGGTGTCCACCATCACATCGGTGACAGCGCTGTCGGAGAAGGTCATGGTGACCTTGACAGTGGAGGAGATACCCTCGGCAGTGCCCTCGTAGGTGCCGGGGGTGTACTGGCCGGCAGCACCGGAAGTGGAAGCGGAAGCAGAGCCGGAGGCGGCATTGCAGGCAGCCAAAGCACCGGCGGTCACACCGCTCATGGCAGCAGCAGCGGCGATCTTGATAAAGCCCTTACGGGAAATCTTGTTCATAGGTACGCTCTCTTTCTTTTTTCTCTTCTTGTTTTCCTTCTTGTTGTGCAGCAAGGTGAAGGCCACTTTGCTGAATCCTTAACAATTGTAGCGTAGAAAAATGCTGTTTACAATTCAAGTTTATCATATTATAATTAAGGAAAACCTAATGTATTTGGGGGAAGGAAAGAATGAACCAGAGCGCGATGGCGGGCTTTGTAAAGATCGTGGAGATGAACAGCTTTTCTGCGGCGGCAGAGGCGCTGTATCTTTCACAGTCGGCACTTTCGCAGCAGATTCGCACGCTGGAAGGGCAATTGCAGTTTGAACTGTTCCAGCATGTGCCGCGCCGTGTGGTGCTGACCCCGGCGGGATGGGATTTTTACCCCAAGGCAAAGCAGCTGCTGGAATTGTACGATGAGGCGGTGCATCATGCGCAGGCAGTAAAGCTGAATGCAAATCCACCCAAACGGCATCTACTGATCGGACATCAGAATATGCCGCTGCAAATGCTAGGCTTTGACCTGTTTGCCGCTACAGGGGAGTTGAGCAACCGCTTTTCTCCTATAATGCACCGCTGTGCCAGCATAAAGGATGTCTGGAGGGCGTTGCTGAATGATGAGATCGATCTTTCATTACAGATCGAGTGTGCAGAGATCGCGGCGCGAGGCTTGCACTTTTATCCGGTAGTGTATATGCCAGAGATCGGCGTCCCATTTCATACGCCGCCGGAGGTGCCCCGTGGATATATTACGCTGGAACAGGCGGTGCAGTATCGGTGGATGTTTGCAGAAACACCAGAGCAGTCACTGTATGAGACCGCATTGCTGCACGAGGCTGCGAGACGACAGGCAGAAATCATTCGCAGCGTAAAAAGTGTACAGTATGAACTGCCCAGCCTGATGCTGACCCCGGCAGTGTACTACCGCAGACCGGATCCTTCACAGGTGTTTATTCTGGATTGGAACAAGGGAATGCGGTTTGGTATTGTTACGAAAGCGGAGCCGGACTCGGTGGTGATGGCCTATGTCCGCGCCTTGCAGCAACAGCTGCCGTCCCTCTCGGAAAAGCTGTTCGGCCTGAAGCTGGAACCGGTGGAGGAATCATAAAGAAAAGACGAAAACCCTCTCAGGTACCGACAGATGTAGAAAAGCTCCCCCCTCTCGGGGGGAGCTGGCATCGCGCAGCGATGACTGAGAGGGTAAAACAAAGAGCACCTATTGCCCTAAAAAGGCGACAGGTGCTCTTTTTGCAATTATATCGTGATGACAGGTGCTTTAATCCACCACATCCTCGAACTGGCTGTTGTACAGGTCGGCGTAGAAGCCGCCGGCCTCGATCAGCTGGTCGTGGGTGCCCTGCTCCACAATGTCGCCGTCCCGCATCACAAGGATGAGGTCGGCATCCCGGATGGTGGAAAGGCGGTGGGCGATGACAAAGCTGGTGCGCCCCTCCATCAGGCGGTCCATGGCGGTCTGGATGCGCTGCTCAGTGCGAGTATCCACGCTGCTGGTGGCCTCGTCCAAAATCAGGATGCGGTTGTCTGCCAGAATGGTGCGGGCGATGGTAAGCAGCTGCTTCTGTCCCTGACTGACGTTGGAGGCGTCCTCGTTCAGTTCCATCTGGTAGCCGCCGGGCAGGGTGCGGATAAAGTGGTCGGCGTTGGCAGCCTTTGCGGCAGCAATCACCTCTTCATCGGTGGCGTCCAGCCGGCCGTAACGGATGTTCTCCATAATGGTGCCCTTGAACAGCCATGTGTCCTGCAACACCATGCCAAAGCCCTCGCGCAGAGCGCTGCGGTCAAAGTCCCGCACATTGTGGCCGTTCAGGGTGATAGAACCGGCGTCCACATCGTAAAAGCGCATCAGCAGCTTGACCATGGTGGTCTTGCCCGCACCGGTGGGGCCTACGATGGCTACCTTCTGGCCGGGCTGCACCGTGCAGCTGAAGTCGTGGATGACGGTCTTGTCCGGGGTGTAGCCGAAACGCACATGGTCAAAGGTGACCTGTCCGTCAATGTCGGCGGGGTCGGCGCGGCGGGCGGGGTCTGCCAGCTGCGCTTCCTCCGGCTCGTTCAAAAACTCGAACACCCGCTCGGCAGCAGCAGCCATGCTTTGCAGCATATTGGACACCTGCGAAAGCTGCTGGATGGGCTGGGTAAAGTTTTTGACGTACTGGATAAAGGCCTGAATATCACCAATGGTGATAACGCCGTTTGCGGCAAAAATGCTGCCCACGATGGCCACCGCCACATAGCCCAGGTTGCCCACAAAGTTCATGATGGGCATCATCAGGCCCGAGAGGAACTGGCTTTTCCATGCGGATTCGTACAGCTTATCGTTGGCGGCGTTGAAGTCTGCCAGTACCACGGCCTCGCGGTTAAACGCCTTGACCACATTGTGGCCGGCGTAGATCTCCTCGACCTGACCGTTGACCACGCCCAGGGTGGCCTGCTGTGCCTTGAAGTACTTCTGGCTGAACTTGACCACCACCAGCACCAGCGCCAGCGATACCGGTAAGATCAGCAGGGCAATCAGGGTCATGCGGGGACTGATGGAGAGCATCATCACCAGCACACCGATCATGGTGGTCACGCTGGTGATCAGCTGGGTGATGCTCTGGTTCAGGCTCTGGCCCAGTGTGTCCACATCGTTGGTGATGCGGGAGAGCACCTCGCCCACGGTGCGCTTTTCAAAGTACGCCAGCGGCAGGCGGTTGATCTTTTCACTGATCTGGCGACGGAAGTCGTAGCAGACCTTCTGAGAAAGGCCGGTCATCAGCCAGCCCTGAATAAAGCTGAAGGCGCTGCTCAGCAGGTACATCCCCAACAAAAACAGCAGGATGCGGCCGATATACACAAAATCGATGCTGCCGGTGCCACGCAGCCGGGCGATCCAGCCGGTGGCAAGGGCGGTGGTGGCCTTTGCCAGCACCTTGGGGCCTGCAATGTTGAAGATGGTAGAAAGAATTGCAAACAACATGGCTGCCGCAAGGGGCAGCTTGTAGTGGCTCATGGTGCGGATGAGCTGCCGCAGCGTGCCTTTAAAGTCCTTGGCGCGCTCGGTGGTGGGACGTCCGGGTCTGGGCATATCACTCACCCTCCTTTTCTGTATTCAGGGTATCCAGCGCCAGTTCCTTCTGGCTCAGCTGGCTGCGGGCGATCTCCTGATATTCCGGGCAGCTGACCATCAGCTGGGCGTGGGTGCCCTTGCCCACCAGCCTGCCTTCGTCCAGTACAAGGATCTGGTTCGCGTGCAGCACGGTGGAGATGCGCTGTGCCACAATGATCACAGTGGCGTTGTCGGTCTGTGCCTTCAAAGCGCGGCGCAGCGTTACATCGGTCTTGTAGTCCAGCGCCGAGAAGCTGTCGTCAAACAGATAGACCTTGGGGTTCTTGGCAATTGCCCGGGCAATGGAAAGCCGCTGCTTCTGGCCGCCCGATACGTTGGAGCCGCCCTGTGCGATGGGGCTTTGGTAGCCCTCCGGCTTTGCTTCAATAAAATCAGTGGCCTGCGCAATGGCAGCAGCTTTTTGTACCTGCGCATCGGTGATATCTTCGCCGCCGAATTTCAGGTTGCTGTCGATGGTGCCGCTGAACAGCACACCCTTCTGGGGCACATAGCCCAGCAGGTCGTGCAGCTGTGCCTGCGGCATCTTGCGCACGTCAATGCCGTCCACAGTCACCTTGCCGCCGGTCACATCGTAAAAGCGGGGGATGAGGTTGAGCAGGGTGGACTTGCCGCAGCCGGTGGAGCCGATGATGGCGGTGGTCTCGCCGGGCTTTGCGGTAAAACTGATGTGCTCCAGTGCATCGCTGTCTGCACCGGGGTAACGGAAGCTCACATCCTCGAACTGCACCACGCCCTGCCAGTCGGTGTGTGCCTGTGCGGCCTTTGCGGCGGCTTCATCCGGGTCGTGGATGGTGGCTTTGGTGCGGATGACCTCGTCGATACGATCCGCAGCCACACCGGCGCGGGGCAGCATGACGGCCACCATCGCCAGCATCAGGAAGGACATGACGATCTGCATGGTGTAGGTGATAAAGGCGATCATCTCGCCCACCTGCATGGTGCCGGCATCCATGGCTTTGCCGCCGAACCAGACGATGAGCAGGCTGGTACCGTTCATGATCAGGGTCATAAAGGGCATCATGGCCACCATGGCACGGTTGGTGAACAGCTGGGTGCCCATCAGCTCCCGGTTGGCCTTGTCAAAGCGCTGCTCCTCAAACTTTTCGCGGCTGAAGGCGCGCACCGGCATGATGCCGGTCAAAATTTCGCGGCTGACCAGATTCAACCGGTCCACCAGCTGCTGCATCACCTTGAATTTGGGCATGGCAACGCTCATCAGGAAAATGATGAGCAACAGCAGGATGGCCACGTCCAGCACCACGATCCAGGAAAGGCCGGAGCTGCTGCCCACAACGTGCAGCACACCGCCAATGCCCAGAATGGGCGCATAGGCCACCATGCGCAGCAGGATGACACAGACGAACTGCACCTGTTGGATATCGTTGGTGGTGCGGGTGATGAGGGAAGCAGTGGAGAAGTTCTCGATCTCTGCGTTGGAAAAGCCGATCACGCTGGAGAAAGTCTCCCGACGCAGGTCACGACCGATGGCGGCGGATACGCGGGAGGCAAGGAAGCCCACAGCCACAGCCACGGCCACCATCAGCAGGGTGAGTGCCAGCATCTGACCGCCCACCCGGAACAGGTAACCCATCTGCACATTCCGTGCAACGCCCTGTGCCTCGTATTCCAGCTGCACCAGCAGCAAAGACTGGCTTTTCAGGTTTTCCAGCAGGGTGCTGTCCAGCTGGCTCATGGCACTGTCCAGCTGCTTTTGCAGCATACTGCGGTCAAAACCGGGCATCTGGCTCATGGCGGCAAACTGGCTGCAAACGGTGTCCAGATCTGCTGTCGTGGGGGCAACGGTCTCGGTGTCGGTGTCCGCAGCGGCAGAGGGCATCTTGGCAAGGCCGGTCATGCCCATGCTGCTTTGCCCGGCGGTGGTGTTGGCGGCCTGTGCGGCAGCCATATACAGCACGATGTCCGGGGTGGTCACGGCGTCCTCCAGCGCGGTGCGCTCGTCCTCGGTCAGGTCAGAGCGCAGCTGCAGCACGCCATCGTCCTGCAGGTAGTACTGGTAGGCGTTTTGCAGCTTTTGTGCATCCTCTTCGCTCATCAGCAGGCTCAGTGCGTCCAGCGTGCTCTTGCGCACCGTCTGGGGCAGGGGACTTTCAATGCCGCCCTGCTGGATGCCGGTGTCCACGATCTTGCTGGTGTAGTCCGGCAGTGCAAGGTCGCAGTACGCCTGCACGAACAGCAGCGCGAACACCACAAGGCAGACCGCCCAGTGTCGGGCCAGCTGCTTAAAGATCTTTGTCATGGTTCGTTTCTCCCTTCGGGTCAATGTTGCGCGCGGCATTTTCCGCAAGAATGGCATCCATCAGCGCGCCGCGCAGCGCGTCCATCTGGGCTACCTGCTCCGGCTCTAACCGTGCCAGCACGCTGGCAAAGTAGTCGCGCAGAGCCTGCTCACACTGGTGGCACAGCTCATACCCCTTGGGGGTGACGCGCACCAGCGTTTTGCGGCGGTCGGCGGGGTCCGGTTCCCGCACCACAGTGCCGTCCTGCTCCATCAGCCGCAGCCCGCGCGAGACCGCCGGCAGCGGCTGACGGATCTCTCGGGCAAGGTCGGAGACATAGATAGCGCCGTCCTTTCCGTGGCAGTTGATGGAATGCAGCAGGCCTTCCAGCATATTAAAATGGCATTTGGGGCAATCGGCCAGCGCCGCCCGTATCCCGGCCTTGGATGCCTTGCTCAGCTGCCCGATATAGTGGCACATCCCCTGAAAGCTGGGGGTGCTTGGCTCGGACATAACAGTTCCTCCTCGTTTGCATTTTTCAAATACTTAACAGTTGTTAAGTATTAACGCCTGATAAGAATATTCCTTTTGCAGCGGGATTGCAAGAGGATAGGGAAATATTAAACAAAAATTCACAAAAAACTTGTAGGTTTTGTCAATGCGCAAACCGGCTCTCGCTGCATAAAAATAAAGGACAGGCAGAAACGGAGGGTGCGGATGGAGCAGGGATTCCAAGTGTTGTTACAGGTATTCGGCGGCTTGGCGCTGTTTTTGTACGGGACGGACAGCCTGTGTCGGGCGGTGCAGCAGGGAGCGGGCAGGCGTCTGCGCGGCCTGCTGGCGCGGTGCACCGCAAACCCGGTGGCGGGACTGCTGACCGGGGCGGCGGTCACGGCGGTGCTGCAAAGCAGCTCGGCGGTCACGGTCATGGTCATTGCTTTTCTGGCAGCGGGGCTGCTGCAGCTGCGGCAGGCGGTGCCGGTGGTGTTCGGGGCGAATATCGGTACAACGGTCACAGCACAGCTGCTGGCGTTCCGGGTGGAAAGCTGGCGGTATCTGCTGCTGTTTTGCGGGGTGCTGCTCTGTCTGGCCTGCAAGGGTTGGCGGGGCCGCTGCGTGGGCGAGGCGATGTTCGGCTTTGGGCTGCTGTTCGAGGGCGTTACCGTGATGCGCAGCGCCATGGAGCCGCTGCTGCAAAGCCCGCTGCTCCGGTTGGAGCTTGCCCGGGTGCAGCAAAGCCCTTTGCATGGGCTTCTGGCGGGCGTCTGCATGACACTGACGGTGCAGAGCAGCTCTGCCACGGTGGCGCTGCTGCAAAGCATGGCGGCGCAGCCCGGGGCGGACGGCGTACACAGCCTGCTGGGGCTGACGGCGGCTATTCCCATTCTGCTGGGGGATAACATCGGCACCACCATCACAGCGGTGCTTGCCGCCATCGGGCAGGGAAGAGACGCCAAGCGGGTGGCGGCAGCCCACGCCATTTTTAATCTGAGCGGCGCGGCGGTGTGCTGCGCACTGCTGCAGCCCTTTGCGGCGCTGGTGCGGCTGTGCTCGCCCACAGGGGCAGAGTGTGCCGTGATCGCCCGGCAGATCGCTAACGCCCACACCCTGTTCAACGGGCTGTGTGCGCTGGTATGGCTGCCCCTGACCGGGCAGATGGTGCGGCTGGTCTGCGCGCTGCTGCCCGATAAAAATCGCCCGAAAGAACGGTTGTAAACCGGAGCGGGGAATGGTATACTGAAGCAGACGGATACTATTATATATAAAGGATGGAATGCAATGAAAACGGAAAATCGGCAGGCTGTGCATGGTGCTGGGTGCGGTGCTGATCTTGAGCGCCGCCGGGCTGCTGGGTTACAACCGGTGGGATGCTGCCCGGGCAGAAAAGGCTTCACAGGAAGTATTGGGCGAGCTGGAGCAGACCATGCAAAAGACCATTACGGAGCACCGGCAGGAAAACGAGACTGCAGCCCCGCAGCCGGTGTTGGACCCGACGCAGGAGATGACCACCGTGGAGGTGGAAGGGCGGGACTACATCGGGGTGCTTTCCATCCCGGCGGTAGAACGGGAGCTGCCGGTGATGGCGCAGTGGAGCTACGCCGGGCTGAAGATCGCCCCCGGGCGGTACAGCGGCACCACCTATGGCGATGATCTTGTGATCTGCGGCCACAACTACGCAATGCACTTCAGCCCCATCAAGTGGCTGGCCATCGGCAGCTCGGTCTATTTTACGGATGCAGACGGTCTGCGCTGGAGCTATGAGGTGGAGAGCGTGGAGACTTTGCGCCCCACCCAGATCGAGGAGATGACCACCGATACCGAGACGGACAACTGGGATCTGACCCTGTTCACCTGCACCTCCGGCGGCGGTTCCCGCTACGCGGTGCGCTGTGTGCGGACAGGCTACCCTGTCCGTGTGACGGACGCGGCAGAATAATGCTTTGCACAGCAGGATGATTTGGAAGGGCTTCCGCTTTGCTCTAGCCATTATCAGCGGAAAATTTATTTTTAATTTCGAGATAGCGGAGCGTCTGCGGACGCTCCGCTATCCCATTTTCACAGGAGGGGGTCGTGACGGAAAACGGCAGCTCCAGCGCCTGTTTCCTGCGGAAATGCGGCGCTGCGGGGACTGCCAAAGACCTGATCTCCGAGGAAAATGGCCGTGTACAGCGTGAGCAGACTGGGGAGCATACGCTGTTTTTTACGCAAAAAATCCGCAAAAACCTTTGAAAGTCCTTTTTATGGTATCTGAATTATGCGATACTGTGTTCACCGGGAAAGCCCCGGAACAAAACAGAAACACAGGAGGAAAACACCATGAAGGATTTTGAGTTGCGTTATGTGGGCAATCATGTGGAGGTATACACCGGCAGTGGTGTGTTCCTGTTTTCGGCCGATACAGTGCGCGAGGCCATGGAAGAGCTGGCCGGGTAAGCGGCGGCATATCGCATTTGGGAAAGCTGAATGTAAAATGTATGTAAAATAACGGAAATCTTTTTGTTTGCCGCCCGGAAATATGTTGCGGAATGTGTAAAAAAAGTAACTTTCCTGTAAAATAAACCTTGTTGAGACGCCCCCTTTGATGGTATAATAAAAGTAAGCGGCTTCCGGAACAGGGCAGGCGCTGTGCGTGCAAGGTTCCGGCGGCTGTGTGCTGTAAAGGATAAAAAGGGAAGTTTCATATTAGGAGTATCGTTATGGATATCACACACATTACCTCTCTGCTGGGCGGCGTTGCGCTGTTCCTGTACGGCATGTCCATCATGGGCGCCGGTCTGGAAAAGCTGGCAGGCGGCAAGATGCAGGGCGTATTGCAAAAGCTTACCTCCTCTACCATCAAAGGCGTGATCTTCGGCACACTGATCACCGGCGTCATCCAGTCGTCGGCTGGTACGGTGGTTATTTGTGTCGGTCTGGTCAACTCCGGTATCATGACACTGACGCAGTCGGTAGGCGTGATCATGGGTGCAAATATTGGTACTACGGTAACAGGTCAGTTGATCCGCATGGCGGATATCTCAGGCGACAGCCTGTGGCTGACCTTGATCCAGCCCAAGACCTTTGCCCCCGTGGTGGCGTTTATTGGCTGCATTTTTTATGTGTTCCTGCGCAATGCCAAAAAGAAGAATATCGGTCAGATCATGCTGGGCTTCGGCATTCTGTTTACCGGCATGAGCCTGATGGATACCGGCGTTGCTCCCCTGCGGGAGAGCGCCGTCTTTCAGAATCTGTTCGTCACCATGACCAACCCCATTCTGGGCGTTCTGGTGGGCGTGGTGGTCACCGTGATCATCCAGTCCTCCTCCGCTTCGGTGGGTATTCTGCAGGCACTGTCCAGCACAGGGCTTGTCACCTTCAGCTCTGCCATTCCCATCATTCTGGGTGCGCATATCGGTACGGCGTTCACCCCGCTGCTCACCATCGGCGGTTCCTCCAAGGATGGTAAGCGGGCAGCGCTCATCCACCTGTACTTCAACGTCATCGGCAGCGTGATCCTGCTGGCGCTGATCTATGCGGTGCAGTTCACCATCGGCATCCCCATGTGGGGCGATGTGATGAACAAGAGCTCCATTGCAAACATCCATACTTTGTCCAGCGTATGCGCCATGCTGCTGTTCCTGCCTTGCAGCGGAGTGCTGAGCCGCTTGGCGATGCTCACGGTGCCCAGTAGCGTGGAGGAAGCACAGGAGCTGAGCATGCCGGTGCTGGACGAGCGTCTGTACAAGAGCCCGGCAGTGGCCTTGCAGCAGGCGAAGAATGCGGTGATCAAGATGTCCCGCCGCGCCGCCCGCAACGTGGGTCTGGCCGCGCCGCTGCTTTTGAAGATGGACGAGGAGACCGTGAGCGCCATTAAGGTGCGCGAGAACCTGATCGACCGCATGGAGGTGGAGATCACCAACTATCTGATCAAGCTGACCGATCAGGAGCTGGGCGACGACGAGAGCCACGCGGTGACCGAGTTGCTGAACTTTGTCACCGAGTTCGAGCGCATTGGCGACTATGCCGTGAACATCATGGAAAAGGCCGAGGAGCTGCACGACAAGGAGGCCAGCTTCAGCGAGAGCGCCAAAAAGGAACTGCAATTGCTGGACGCCGCATTGGAGCGTATTCTGGCTCTGACGGACGAGGCCTTTGAAAACGATGATACCCAGAAGGCTGCACAGGTGGAGCCGCTGGAGGAGATCATTGATGTGATTGTGGAGCGCCTGCGCGACCAGCACATCCGCCGCCTGAAGGACGGCATCTGCTCCATCGACACCGGCGTGGTGTTCCTGGATGTGCTGAACAACGCCGAGCGTATCTCCGACCACTGCTCCAACATTGCGGTGCGCATGGTGGGCATGGAGGCCGGCGATGATTACGACTCTCACACCCTGAAAAACATCATGCACCACAGCCCCAGCAAGGACTATATGCTGGAGTACGAGCAGTGCCGCAAGGAATACCTTGTGCCGCTGGAAGAAATGGAAGCGTAAGTCATATTTATAACAGAGGCCGCTGCACATCGTTTGCAGCGGCCTCTTATACTTATTCCCCCAGATCCTCCAGCAGCAGGTCGAGTTCCCGGGGGCTGTTGACCACAAGCCCGCGCTTGATGCGTAAGGCGTCGTTTTCGGGCAGAAGATTGGTGTAGATGCCGGTCACGCGGATCAGGGTGCCCGGGGTGCCGTCGGCGCGGCAGGTGTACACCGCCACCCGCCCGCCGCTGTCTTGCAGGCAGTAGCGGGCGGTGTCCGTCTGGGGCACTGCCTGCGCGGCAAGGCTCAGGGGAGAGGCGGGGGCGGTCTCAGACCCGGCGGGGCTTTGAGACAGCGGCAGCTTTGGCAGCGCCATCCAGAACAGACTGAATACAATGGTGAATACGCAAAGCCCGTAGAACAGGCAGACAGACAGCTTGCGCATAAAAAACACTCCCTTCCCCGGTAAGTATGCCCCGTTTTGGCGGATGGCAGACAATTTTCACACGCAGATACTGTACTTTCCACAAGAGAGTGTGTTATACTATTTATATCTGCTCAGCGCGCAAAGATTGGTTCTTGCCCGGCTGGGGCTTGCGTGCTATAATATGGTATTGCAGTTTGAAATTTCGTGTCACAAACGATGTGGATAAAGCCCGGTGCAGCTATGCCCGGCAACAGTCTTGAAATGTCAGGAGGCGATCCCTATCTCCAACAATGAGATGAGAAAGATCCACCGGGGCGGCGAGGAGCAGCCTGCCCGCCCGGTGGGACGTAAGGTCAATGTTTCCCAGAGCCGCCGCGAGGTACACTCCGCAGCGGAAAACCGTACCCGCACACCCAAGGCACCCAAAAGCCTCAAGCCGCCGAAGGAAAAGAGCAAGCATCCCATTCTGCGGTTCATTGGCCGCACTGTCGCTACGGTGCTCTGCCTTGGCATCATGCTGGGCAGCGTGGTGGCCGTGGGCATGGTGTTCTATGTGGTGCAGGCTACTGCCAACGACGGTGACCTGCTGGACCTAGACAACATTCAGCTGAGCCAGTCCAGTATGGTGGTAGCTACCGACCCGGATACCGGCGCACAGGTGGAGTATGCCACCCTGCGCTCCTCCAACAGCCACCGCGTATGGGCAGACCTTGAGCAGATTCCCTCCAATTTGCAGTATGCCTTCATCTGCACCGAGGATAAGGACTTCTACTCAGAGCCCGGCGTTAACTTCAAGCGCACCATCGGCGCAATGATCAATGAGTATCTGCTGCCCATTTACAGCTCCAAGCAGGGCGCATCCACACTGGAACAGCAGCTCATCAAGAACCTGACCGATGACAACAGCGCCAGCGGTATTGATGGCGCATTGCGCAAGGTGCGCGAGATCTACCGCGCCCTCTGCCTGAGTCGCAGCTACTCCAAGGAGACCATTCTGGAGGCTTACCTGAACACCATCAGCTTTACCGGCACCATTCAGGGTGTGCAGACGGCGGCCAACGAGTACTTCAACAAGGACGTCAGCCAGCTGAGCCTGTGGGAGTGCGCTACCATTGCCTCTATTACAAAAAACCCCACCAACTATAACCCCTATACGAACCCCGAAAATCTGATCCACCGCCGCAACTTCATCATGTACAATATGTGGCAGCAGGGAGTGATCAGCGAGGAGGACTACCGCAACGGCGCTGCACAGCCCCTTGTGCTGGCCGAAGAAGACAGCGGCAAAAAGCCCAGCACCGTCACCTCCTACTTCACCGATGCACTGTTCAATGAGGTCGTGCAGGACATCATGACCAAGGAGGGCATCAGCGAGTCCGAGGCACAGAAGCTGCTCTACACCGGCGGCTTTACCATCGAAGCCACTGTCAACACCAAGCTGCAGTCCCAGATGGAAAACCTGATGCTGAACACCGACGATGCCTACTTCCCGGCGGGCTGGCATGAGGAAGAGGTCACCTCCATTTCGGACGATGATGTGCAGGTGTTCAACGAGGACGGCACCCCCAAGACCCGCACCGGCGAAGATGGCACCGTCTACTATTACCGCAACGTGCGCACGCAGGCTGCTATGGTCACGCTGGACTATGACGGCAACGTGCTGGCCATTGCGGGCGGCCTGGGCGAAAAGACCAAGAGCCTTTCCCTGAACCGCGCCTATAATGTGGAGCGGCAGACCGGTTCTACCATCAAGCCCATCGGTGCCTATGCGCTGGGCATTGAGTACGGTCTGGTCAACTGGTCCACCATGCTCAACAACTCCCCCCTGTATCAGAAGCAGGATATGATCATCCGGGACGAGGACTACTGCCGCAAGAATGGCCTGATGGGACTCTCCGACAAGCAGCTCCGCGCTTACCCCAACGCATGGCGCAGCTGGCCGCGCAACTACGGCGGCAACTATGGCGACGGCAGCGATCTCCCGCTGTGGAACGGCCTTGCCCGCTCGCTGAATACCATCGCAGTCCGCGTGGGCGACCTTGTGGGCGCAAGCAATATCTTCAACTTCGTCTACAACACCCTGCAACTGAATACGCTGGACCCCACCAACGACGTGGGTCTGGCGCAGATGGTTATGGGCAGCCAGACCAAGGGCGTTACGCCCATGGCGCTGGCCGCAGCCTTCCAGATCTTCTATGACGGCGAGTACACCACTCCGCACCTGTACACCCGTGTGCTGGACCGGGAAGGCAACATCTATCTGGAAAACAACGCCACCAGCTATCAGGCACTGACCCCCGATACCGCTTATGTCATGAACCGTCTGCTGAAGAACGTTCTGTTCTCCAGCGTAGGTACTGCCAGCGGCCGCTACCCCAACTCCAACGGCATGGAGGCCTTTGGTAAGACCGGTACTGCCAGCGACGAAAAGGATCTGTGGTTCGTGGGCGGCACGCCCTACTATGTCACCGCTGTGTGGTGGGGATATGATGCACCTTACGATATGACCAAGACCCTGTCCAAGCAGCAAGCCAAGACCCGTACCTGTGTGACCGCGTGGAAGGCACTGATGGAGCAGGCACAGGCAGACCTGCCCTATAAGGCATTCCCCACCTCCGCAGGCGTGGTGGAGCGCCGCTACTGCACCCAGAGCGGATTGCTGGCCGGTGCAGGCTGCCCGAGCACTGCCGTGGGCTACTACCGTGCCGATGACCTGCCCGATACCTGCACCTATTCCCATGCCGCACCGCAGGCTGCTGCCCCTGCCGAGAACACAGACGATGCTGTGCCCACCCAGCCGGTCACCCCCACCGATACCAGCGCACTGGACACGGAATAAGGACAAAAATCGTACTTTTTCACCCCCTTTGCTGAAAAATCCGGCAAGGACAGGGTGCACTTCACAAGACAAAACTGGACAAAGTGACAAAATAGCATCCGGGCTCTTGCATTGCAGGGGTTCGGATGCTATTATATTCTCTGCAAGAACACTTGTGTTTGAGAGGTGAACAAGTTGGAACGCCGTTTTTATCTGGTGGATGCGCAGGTGCTGCCGGAGGTTTTTCTCAAGGTGGTACGCGCCAAGGAGCTGCTGGCCAGCGGCGAAGCCCGCAGCATTTCGGCTGCGACCCGCGCCGTAGAGCTTTCGCGCAGTGCATTTTATAAGTATAAGGATTGATTTTTGATTCAGAGAACGGCCGTGAGGTCATCACGGTCATGGCCACCCTGCGGGACGAGACCGGTGCGCTGCAAAGCCTTCTGGCCGGTATCAGCGCCGCAGGCGCCAGTATTGTGACCATCAACCAGTCCACCCCGGAGAATGGGGCTGCGCTGGTGGCGGTCACCATCCGCACCGATACCATGCAGATGTCCCCGGAGGAACTGACCGAAAAGCTTTCGCGCCAGCGCATGGTCGTGGGTGTGCGCTGTGGGTATAACCTGTAACAAAACAGGAAACGAGGGAAAGAGAGTATGGCTAAAATTGCAATTCTGGGCTTTGGCACGGTGGGCAGCGGCGTATACGAGGTGCTGTGCCACAATGCTGCAAGCGTCTCCCGCCGGGCTGGCGAACCGGTGGAGGTAAAATACATTCTGGACCCGAAGGATTTTACCGGCAACCCGGTGGAGCCTTTGGTGGTCAAGAATATCGACGTGATCCTGCAGGACCCGGAGATCCAGGTGGTGGTGGAGACCATCGGCGGTACCCGCTTTGCTTACCCCTACGTCAAGGCGTGTCTGGAGAGCGGCCGCAGCGTGTGCACCTCCAACAAGGAGATGGTGGCCACCTACGGCGCAGAGTTGCTGGCACTGGCCAAGGAGCACGGCTGCGCCTTCCTGTTCGAGGCCTCTGTGGGCGGCGGTACGCCCATCATCACCCCCATGCACCAGTGCCTGGCGGCCAACGTCATCACCGAGGTGGAGGGCATCGTGAACGGTACCACCAACTTCATGCTCACCAAGATGGTGCGGGAGGGACTGGGCTTTGAGGATGCGCTGCAAATTGCGCAGGAGCTGGGTTACGCAGAGACCAAGGACCCCAGCGATGACGTGGACGGCCGCGACGCCTGCCGCAAGATCGCCATCCTGTCCTCCATGGTGTGCGGCCACCAGATCTACCCCCAGAACATCCCCACCCGGGGCATCCGCGCCATTACCGCCGCCGATGTGGCCAGCGCCGAAAAGCTGGGCTGCGTTATCAAGCTGATCGCATGGATGAAGCTTGGCAAGGACGGCAGCGTGGCCGCCGGTGTAGAGCCGTGTCTGGTGCCCAAGGCAAACCAGCTGGCCAGCGTGGACGATGTGTTCAACGCGGTGCTGGTCAAGGGCGATATGCTGGGCGATGTGGTGTTCTACGGCAAGGGCGCAGGCAAGCTGCCTACCGCCAGCGCTGTGGTGGCAGACGTGGTGGATGCGCTGAAAAACGGCGCACAGGTGCACGACAGCCTGTTCTGGCAGCCTGCGGACCCGGTGGACGGCATGCTCACCGACCCGGCTCCCGCTGCATATTATGTGCGTGTGGCGGGCATTGCACCCGCTGTGGTGGAGGCCATCTACGGCTACGGCAAGGTGGTGGATGAGCGGTACGAGGGCTGCGCCTACTTTGTGAAGCGCGCCGATGAGCGTGCGCTGGCAGAGGCCGCGCGCAAGGTGGAGGCCGTGGGCGGCAGCGTAAAGCTGGTGCTCAAGCGTCTGCCCGAGGAAGTGTAACGGAAAGGAACTGCGGCAATGAAGATCAAGGTTTCGGTCCCTGCCACCAGCGCCAATGTAGGCTCCGGCTTCGATGCGCTGGGTCTGGCAGTTACGTTGTACAACACAGTCACCTTTGAGGACAGCGAAGTGCTGGAGATCTCGGCATCGGACGGCACCCGCATCCCCCGGGGCGAGTCGAATCTCGTGTACCGCTCCGCCAAGGGCCTGTTCGAAAAGGTTGGCAAGCAGATCCCGCCCCTCAAGATCACCCAGACGAACCCCATCCCCATGGCACGGGGTCTGGGCTCTTCTTCGGCCTGCATCATTGCGGGTCTGCTGGGCGCAAACCGGATGCTGGGCGATGTGCTCAACACGCAGGAGCTGCTCACGCTGGCAACTGCCATTGAGGGACACCCCGATAACGTGGCTCCGGCACTACTGGGCGGCCTGACCAGCAGCGTGTTCGAGGACGGCAAGGTGTATTCGGTCAAGCGGAATGTGGACGAAAGCCTCTGCTTTGCTGCCATCGTGCCGGACTACAAGCTGCTGACCGAGGCAGCCCGCGCAGCCCTGCCTAAAGAGGTATCCCATAAGGACGCGGTGTATAACCTGTCCCGTGCGGCGCTGGTGCCCGCAGCCTTCTGCGAGGGGCGGCACGACCTGCTGGCCATTGCCACCGAGGATAAGCTGCACCAGCAGTATCGCATGCCCTTGATGCCCGGCTCCCGCGAGGTGTTCGATATGGCGCGGCTGTGCGGCGCAAAGGCCGTGTATGTGTCCGGTGCAGGCAGCACGGTCATGGCTGTGGCAGAAAAGGCCGAGGCCGAAAAGTTCTATTCCAAGCTGGAAAAAGGTCTGGAGCTGCTGGAAGGTCTGGACGGATGTGAAGCATTTACACTGTTGCAGCTGGATGCCGATAACACCGGCGCAACCGTGGAATGATAAATGGGTAAGGGAAGTGCAAGAACGCTTCCGCCCGGCAAGCCCCCCGCAAGCGCGGGGCGTTAAAGAGGAGAGTGACAAGATATGGCGTTGATCGTACAGAAATTCGGCGGTTCTTCCGTAAAGGACCGTGACCGTATCTTCAACGTTGCGCGGATCGTGGCCAACACCCACAACGCGGGCAATGACGTAGTGGTGGTAGTCTCCGCACAGGGCGACACCACCGATGACCTGATCGCCAAGGCAGGGGAGATCACCCATAACCCCTCGGCGCGTGAGATGGATATGCTGCTGGCCTCCGGCGAGCAGATCAGCATCGCACTGCTGGCCATGGCGCTGAACGAGCTGGGCTGCCATGCCATCAGCCTGACCGGCTGGCAGGCGGGCTTCCGTACCGACCGTGCCTACACCAAGGCGCGCATCACCCGGCTGGAGACCGAGCGAATCTCCTCCGAGCTGGAGCGCAACCGCGTGGTGGTGGTGGCAGGCTTCCAGGGCTTGAACAAGCTGGATGACATCACCACTCTGGGACGCGGCGGCTCCGACACCAGTGCTGTGGCAATTGCCGCTGCCCTGCACGCTGACCGCTGCCAGATCTACACGGATGTGGAGGGCGTTTATACCGCCGACCCGCGCAAAGTGAGCAACACCCGTAAGCTGGAAGAGATCACCTTTGACGAGATGCTGGAACTGGCATCTCTGGGCGCACAGGTGCTGAACAACCGCAGCGTGGAGCTGGCTAAAAAGTACAATGTGGAGCTGGAGGTGCTCTCCAGCCTGAACCCCATCCCGGGTACGGTGGTTAAGGAGGTTACAAAGGACATGGAAGGTATGCTGATCAAGGGTGTCGCCAAGGACACCGATGTTGCCGTTATCACGATTCTCAACGTTCCCGATGAGCCGGGCATGAGCTTTAGAATCTTCGGTCTGCTGGCACAGAAGAACATCAACGTGGACATCATTCTGCAGTCCACCGGCCGCGACGGCAAGAAGGACATCAGCTTTACCTGTGCCGAAGGCGAAGCCGAGCTGGCCATGCGTGTGCTGAAGGAAAGTGCACACTTCAACGATGTCAGTGTGGACACCACCTGCGCCAAGGTCTCCATCGTGGGTGCCGGTATGCAGAGCCACAGCGGCGTTGCCTCCAAGATGTTCGAGGCAATGTCCAACAACAATATCAACATCAAAATGATCTCCACCAGCGAGATCAAGATCTCCTGCATCATCGACCGTGCAGACGCCGATAAGGCTGTCGGTGCCATCCACGATATGCTGTTTGACTGATCTGCGTAAAATTTTTAATTGTGGCCTGTCTGCTCCCTGCCGGGGGCGGGCGGGTCATAATTTTTTTTACACACAGCGGCGTTTACACAAATTGCAAAGGGGTGTATAATATAGTTTGAATCTGTGCGGCGCACCGGCGCTGCAACAATGCCGAAAAGGAGCCCCGCCGCATGAGTGAACCCACCCGTACCTCCAGAGCGCCTGCTGAGAAGCGCCTGACCTATCAACAATGGAAGCGCCGCAAAATGCTGCGGCTGGCCCGCAACTGGGTACTGTTTCTGGCCGGCTGCGCGGCAGTGGTGGCGCTGCTGACCGGCGGCATCCTGTGGCTGCTGCCCAAGGTGCACGGTCTGCTGGCCGGGCCAAAGGTATTTGCAGCCAGCGTGTACGACGGCACAGACTATGTATTTAACGCCGCAGATGCCCGGCTGGTACTGGTGAACGCCAACCTGCCCTATACCGCCGAGCCCGTCCCGCTGCTGGACACCGCCGACGAGGCCACCGGCCAGCAGCTGGAGGCCGAAGCTGCCATGCAGTATCGCAGTATGGCCGCCGCCGCGCAGGCGGATGGGGTCAGCCTGACCCTTGTGGCTGGTTATCAGGACGCCGACACCCGTCAGGCCGCCTACGAGGCCCGGGTGCAGACCTACCGCGATAAGCGCAAGTCCGAGGAGGAAGCTGCCCGTCTGGCGGCTACCATCCAGCCCGCCGCCAACGAGCACGGCACCGGCTACGCGGCAGATATCCTCAGCGCGGACAATCCGCAGCAGGACACCAGTTTTGCCGAGACCCGCGCCTACGAGTGGCTTACGGCCTACGCGGCGGAATACGGCTTTATCCTGCGCTACCCGCAGGACCGGCAGGCTGCCACCGGCATCGTGTTCGAGCCGTGGCACTGGCGCTATGTAGGGGTGGAAAACGCCCTTGCCATCCGCGCCAGCGGCCTGAGCCTGGAAGAGTTCATCGCCCTGCAGAGGGCAGACTGAATCAAATGCTCTGTGCTGCGGCACAGAGAGAAGGGAACTATCATTGGAACGTACTCTCATTGCACCGGGCGTGCATCTTTCCTGCGACCCGGCTTCTAAATTCAACCGCTGCCGCATCAGCATCCACTTTGCTTTCCCGGCCCAGCGTAAAACGGCCACTGCCCATGCGCTGTTGCCGCTGGTGATGGAGCGCGGCTATGCGGACTGCCCGGATATGACCCGGCTGACCAAAAAGCTGGCAAAGCTCTACGGCGCAGACCTGACCGTGGACGCCCGCCCTATGGGCTGCAACCACAACCTCTGCGTCAGTGTGACCGGCATCAAGGATGCCTTTGCGCTGGAGGGCGAGGCACTGACCGCCGAGTATACCAAAATCGCGCTGGGTGCGGCCTTCCATCCGTATTTTGTGGACGGCTGCTTTGACCCGCAGGCCGTCAGCATTGAAAAGCAGATGCTGAAAAAGGGCCTTGAGGATGAAATCAACGATAAACGCATCTACTGTCTGCATCAGGCCAACCGGGAGTTTTTTGGCGACAGCCCGGCGGGCGTGCGGCAGGAGGGCTATCTGGAAGAGGTGGACGGTCTTACCCCGGCCATGCTGACCGCCGCTTATCAGCAGATGCTGCGCACCGCCAACATCGAGCTGCTGGTGCTGGGCTGCGACGCCGCCCAGACCGCCGCCATCCGGGATGCTTTGCTGGCAGAGCTTGTCTGCATCGACCGCGCCCCGCTGCCGCTGGTGGAAAACATGGCCATGCCTGCCATTGCGCCGGTGCATAAGACCGAAAACTACGATATGGTGCAGGCAAAGCTGTGTATGCTGTTCACACTGGGGCAGCCCATGCAGCCGCAGCAGCTGGCAGCGGTGCGCCTTGCCATGGCGCTGTACGGCGGCAGTGTGACCAGCCGCCTGTTCCTCAATGTGCGGGAGCGGGACCATCTGTGCTACTACTGCTCCTCCTCCTTCCAAAGCTTTACTGGCAGCATGGCGGTGAACAGCGGTGTGGAGCACGCTGATGCCGCCCGCGCAGAGCAGGCAATTTTGAAGGAACTTGCCGACCTGTGCACCGGCCCCATTACCGACGAGGAATTCGAGGACTGCCGCCGGGGGCTGCTCAGCGGCATGAACGGGGTAGAGGACAGCCTTGGCGGCATCGAGAGCTGGTACTACATCGAGGTGCTGCGTGCCGGTGCCAACAGCGCTGCGCTTATCCAAAGCCCGGAACAGGCACGCAGCGCCCTGCGCGCCGTGACCAAGGACGAGGTGCGGGACATCCTGCGCCGCCTGACCCTCTCGGTCAGCTATCTGCTTACAAAGGAGGATACTGCCCATGCCGCAGAATAACCAGACCCTGCTGGAAAAGACCGTGGCCGACCAGTGGCAGACCCTGCCCTCCGGCCTGACGGTGCTGGTGCGCCCCATGCCGGGCTATTCCAGCACCCATGTGATCTATGCTACAAAGTTCGGCTCCATCGACCGAGATTTCTGCCTGAACGGGCAAACGGTGCATCTGCCGGCGGGTGTGGCGCATTTTCTGGAGCACAAAATGTTCGAGGACGAGGACGGCGATGCCTTTGCCAAGTACGCAAAGACCGGTGCCAACGCCAACGCCTTTACCAGCTTTGACCGCACCTGCTACCTGTTCACCGCTACCCAGCAGTTGGACGAAAGCTTGGACGTGCTGCTGGGCATGGTAGGCCACCCCTACTTTACCGAGCAGACCATCGCCAAGGAGCAGGGCATCATCGGACAGGAAATCAAAATGTACGATGACAGCCCGGACTGGCGGCTCATCACCGGCCTGTTCGAGTGCCTGTACCACAGCCACCCCATCCGCAGCGACATCGCGGGCACGGTGGAGAGCATTGCCGAGATCACGCCAGCCATGCTGTACGACAGCTGCAAGGGCCCTTTTATGCCCCCGGGGCAAGTACTGGGTACCTGGGCCTGCCTGCCGGTAACACCACCATGGAACAGATCCTGCCGCCTGCAAGCGGCACGGCCTGATCGGAGCCCCGCCCGGCAGAAAAGGTGCAGCGGCTGTGGGCCACGGAGCCTATGACCCTTGCCGCTCGGAAAAAACGCTGACCATGCCGGTTTCCAAGCCCTGCTTCGGCGTAGGCTTTAAGGAAGAGCCGCTGTCTGCGGACGATCTGCGCACCGAGGCGCTGTACGACCTTGTGCTCAGCTGCATCGTGGGCGGGATGTCGCCGCTGTACCGCCGCCTGTATGACGAAGGCCTTGTAAATCCCGGCTTTGGCGGCGAGGTGCTGCGGGTGGACGGCTGCTGCTGCATCCTGTTCACCGGCGAGAGCGATGTACCGGATACTGTGCGGCAGCTGCTGCTGGACGAGATCGCCCGGGTGCGCGCCGCCGGTGTGGACAGGGAAGTGTTTACCCTGTGCAAGAACGAAAAATACGGCCAGCTGATCGAAAATCTGGAAAACGTGGAAGACTCGGCCAGCCAGATGGCAGACTTTGCCCTCAACGGCCAGACGGTGGCGCAGCAGATCTCCATGCTGGCCGGGCTGACCGCAGAGGATGCAGACGCTGCCCTGCAGCACATCCTGTGCACCGACCGCATGGCTACCATGTACATCCTGCCGGATGGCACGGCGCAGGCGGCAGAAGAGGACGAGGAGGAAGAAGAATGACAAATCTGGTACAGTTTCCGGGTCTGGGACTGAGTTTTCAGCTGAACCGCGTGGCCTTTACCATCGGCGGGGTCAGCATCTACTGGTACGGCGTGTGCATCGCAGTGGGTCTGTGTCTGGCGCTGGTCTTTGCCTTCCGGCACAGTCTGGAATTTGGCGTAGACCCGGACAGCATGGTGGACGTCATCCTTATTGGCGTAGTGCTGGGCATCATCAGCGCCCGCGCCTACTATGTAGCTATGGCACCTTTTAAATACGAGAGTATCTGGGAGATGATCGCCATCCGGGATGGCGGCCTTGCCATCTACGGCGGCATCATCGGCGGCTTTCTGTTCGGCGGTCTGGCCTGCAAGTGGCGGGGCGTGCCGGTGCTGCCCATGTTCGACCTTACCGCCATGGGCTTTCTCATCGGGCAGGGCTGCGGCCGCTGGGGCAACTTTTTCAATCAGGAGGCCTTTGGCTGCAACACCACCCTGCCGTGGGGAATGTACAGCGAGGCTACCCGTGCTTACCTGATGAGCAGCACGGTCACGGTGCCCAAGGGTGTGGTCATCGACCCCAACCTGCCGGTGCACCCCACTTTTTTGATGAGAGCATCTGGTGCTTTGTAGGCTTTTTCCTGCTGTTCCGCTACATCAAAAAACGCAAGTTCAACGGCGATATCACCCTGCGGTATCTGGTGTGGTACGGCGCAGGGCGTTTCTGGATCGAGGGTCTGCGCACTGACAGCCTGATGCTGGTGCCCTCCATCGGGCTGCGGGCATCCCAGCTGGTGGCAGGCATCGCTGTGGTGGCGGGCATTGCGGCAGAGGTGTACTTTACCCGCAAGCTCAAGGACAAGCCCCTGTTTGTGCCGCTGGCGCTGAACGCCGAGAATAAGGCAGCTCAAAAGAAGCTGGATGGCCCCATCTCCTTTGCGGGTAAGGACACCCAGCTGCTGGCTTCCAGCCCGCGCAAGCTGTTTTTGGAAAAGACCGAGGCCTACAATGCGCAGGTGAAAGCCGCCATAGAACAGGCCGGGCAGAAAAAAGCGTAAAAAATTTGCGCAAAAGGGGAAATTTCCTCTTGCAATCCGGTTGGTTTTTTGCTATAATATTCTAGCCGCATGGTGTGGGCGCCTGAAATGGCCCGCTGTAAGGGCCTGCCTTTACGACCAGCGAGTACAACGAAAAGGAATGAACAAAATGTACGCAATCATTGTTACCGGCGGTAAGCAGTACCGCGTGGAGCAGGGCGACATCGTCTACATCGAAAAGCTGGACGTTGAGGCCGACTCCGAAGTGAAGTTTGATCAGGTTCTCGCTATCGGCGAGGAGGGTTCTGTGAAGGTTGGCGCTCCTGTTGTTGAGGGCGCTACCGTTTCTGCCAAGGTCATCAAGAATGGCAAGGGCAAGAAGCTGAACATCATCACCTATCGCGCAAAGAAGCACAGTGCTCGCCGTATGGGCCATCGTCAGCCCTACACCAAGGTTGAGATCACTGCGATCAACGGCTAAGGAGGTAAATTACAATGGCACATAAAAAGGGCGTAGGCAGCACCAAGAACGGCCGCGATTCCGCAGCACAGCGTCTGGGCACCAAGCGTGCAGACGGTCAGTTCGTTCTGGCCGGCAACATCCTGGTTCGTCAGCGTGGCACCCACATCATGCCGGGTGAGAACGTTGGCAAGGGCAGCGATGATACCCTGTTTGCTCTGGTGGACGGCACCGTCCGTTTCGAGCGCGTGGGCAAGAGCGGCAAGAAGTGCAGCGTTAAGCAGTAACTTCTTTCTGAATAACTGCAATCGTAGAGCCGGACCCTCGTGGCCCGGCTCTTTTTGATGAAATAAGGCTATGCGTTCGTGTGGCGCTGTTTGCAAGCCTTCCCCCGGTGGGAAGTGGCACGAAGTGCCGGATGAGGGCGCTGAAACGCAAAGGCCTATAAAGCTAAGGAGGGGCTGTATGGCAGCACAGACTAACTTTATCGACATCGCCACGATATGGCTCCATGCGGGCAAGGGCGGCGATGGTGCGGTGAGCTTCCACCGCGAAAAATTCGTGGCCGCGGGCGGCCCGGACGGCGGCGACGGCGGCCGGGGCGGCGACATCATCTTTGTGGCGGACGATCATCTGTCCACCCTGATGGATTTCCGCTATAAACGCAAGTATGTGGCCCCGGAGGGCGGCAAGGGCGGCGCAAGCCTGTGCCACGGCAAAAATGCCGAGAATCTGGTCATCAAGGTGCCGCTGGGCACCGTGATCAAGGATGCAGAGAGCGGCCTTGTCATCGCAGATCTGTCCGACCACACCCCGGTCACCATTGCTAAGGGCGGCCGCGGCGGCTACGGCAACGCACACTTTGCCACCCCCACCCGCCAGATCCCCAAGTTTGCAAAGCCCGGTATGCCCGGCGAGGATCTGCAGGTGACCTTGGAGCTGAAGTTGATCGCAGACGTGGGTCTGATCGGCTTCCCCAACGTGGGTAAGTCCACCCTTATCTCCACCATCAGCGCCGCCAAGCCCAAGATTGCAAACTACCACTTTACCACCCTTGTGCCCACGCTGGGCGTTGTGTCGGTGGGCGAGGGCGCAAGCTTTGTCTGCGCCGACATTCCCGGCCTGATCGAGGGTGCCAGTGAAGGCGTTGGTCTGGGCCACGATTTCCTGCGCCATGTGGAGCGCTGCCGCCTGCTGCTGCACGTCGTTGACGTTTCCGGCAGCGAGTGCCGCGACCCCATCGAGGACTTTGAAAAGATCAACGAGGAGCTGGCAAAGTTCAGCCCCGTGCTGGCCGAGCGCCCGCAGATCGTGGTGGGCAACAAGTGCGACCTTGCCACCGAAGAGCAGATCGAGACCTTCCGCCAGTATGTGGAGGGCAAGGGTCTGACCTTTGTGCCCATCTCTGCCGCCACCATGCAGGGCGTAAAGCAGCTGCCGGGGCTCGTGTACAACCGCCTCAAGGATATCCCGCAGGTGCCGGTGTTCACCCCCGAGTACAAAAAGCCGGAGCCCAAGAAGAATGGCCGCGATTTCACCATCCAGCGCATGGAAGCCCATGTGTGGAGTGTGGATGCCCCGTGGCTGGAGTATATTCTGGCCGGCAGCAACGTGGACGACTACGAGAGCCTGCAGTTCTTCCAGCGTCAGCTGGGCGAGAGCGGCATTCTGGACGCGCTGGTGCAGAAGGGCGTGGAAGAGAACGATACCATCCTCATCGGCGATTATCAGTTCGACTATATCTTCTAAGGATAAAGCATCATGAACGAATCAGAAAAGATCGACCCGCGGGAGCTCAGCCCGCTGGCGCTGGCCTTTGTGGGGGACAGCGTGCTGGAGCTGCTGGTGCGTCAGCGTCTGGTGGAGCACCACCGCCTTTCAGCCGGAAAGCTGAATGCCGAAAAGGTCAAGTATGTCTCTGCCAAGGCGCAGTTCAGAGAGGAACAGCTGCTGGAGCCGCTGTTCACCGAGGACGAGCTGGCTGTGTTCAAGCGCGGCCGCAACGCCAGCAAGGCCAGCGTTGCCAAGCACGCCTCCCCGGAGGAATACCGTGCCTCCACCGGCTTCGAGTGCCTGTTGGGATGGCTGTACCTGAACGGACAACTGGAGCGTGTGCACCAGCTGTTTGAGGTGCTGTGGCAACAGTTTGACCCTGACCAGAAATAAGAATGCGAAAGCCCGCTGCTTTCCACACTGGAAACCAGTGGTGGAGGGCAGCGGGCTTTGCTTGTTGGCATCTGCGGTCCGTCAGATGCCGCTTACGCCATCAGCGGCTGTTTTTTGCGTTGGTGGAACGGCTGTTGGTGGAGTTCTTGGCGCTCTCGTCATCGGCACCCTTGGTGTACTGGTTGGGGTGCTTGTGCTCGTTGGTAGCGCTGTTAGTGGTCTTGCTGCTGGTACGGTTAGAGGTCTGGTTCTTGCAATTGGTACTGCGGTTCTCACTGCGGTTTTCCATGGTGTGAATGCTCCTTTCGGTCGTTGCTGTGGGGGCGGGGCCGCCCTCACAGTCCATAGTGTGGCCGCAGCCGACGGCTTTATACATCCCATGGGAGGAAAAGAATATGCCTACGGAATATTTTGAGCAGCGGGAACGTGCCCTGCTGGGCCCGCGGTACGAGCAGCTGTATGCCGCCCCGCAGCAGACGGCAGAGCGCGGGGTCACCGTGTCGGCGCTGCGCACCACACCGGAGCAGTTTGCGCAGAGGGCAGATTTCCCGCTGGAACCCTCGCCCTTCTGCAAGGCGGCTTTTGTGGTGCATCAGCCGGATTTTAAGCCCGGACGGCATCCGTACCACCATGCGGGGGTGTTCTATTCGCAGGAGCCCTCGGCTTCTTCGGCAGCACCGCTGCTGGGGGTACAGCCGGGGATGCGGGTGCTGGATCTGTGCGCCGCGCCCGGCGGCAAAAGCAGCCAGCTGGCGGCGGCATTGCAGGGGCGCGGTGTGCTGGTGAGCAACGAGTATGTGGCTGCGCGTGCCGAAATTTTAAAAAGCAACCTTGAGCGCATGGGCGTTTCCAACGCCGTGGTGCTCAACGAGACTCCCGCCCGCATTGCCGAGGCGCTGCCGGAGTTTTTCGACCGGGTGCTGGTGGACGCGCCTTGCTCCGGTGAGGGAATGTTCCGCAAGGAGCCGGTAGCGCTGCAGCAGCACTGCGAGGCACTGGTAAAGCAGTGCGCAGAGCTGGGCGCGCAGATTCTGGATTGCGCCGCAGCGGCACTGGCTCCCGGCGGGCAGCCTGGTGTACTCTACCTGCACCTTTGCGCCGGAGGAGGACGAAGGCAGGTGGCGGCCTTTTTGCAGCGCACCCGGAGTTTGCACTGGCAGATGTGCTGGGCAATGTGGACTACACCTTTGGCAGCGTAGGCGAAGAAAACCGCACCGGCGGTCTGCCGCTGGATGTAAGCAAGGTGCGCCGCATCTGGCCCTGCCAGGGCGGCGAGGGGCACTTTATGGCCCGGCTGGTCAAGGCCGGTACGCCCCGCACCCTGCCGCCGGAGGGGGAATACACCCCGGAGGAGCAGCTCTGGCTTGCCGCCGCTGCCGAGGCGGGCAAAAAGGGCAAGGGCAAGGCGAAGCCCGCCAAGGCCGCAGATGCCCGCAGCGCCCGCCGCGCAGACAGTCGCGCCTGCCGGGACGCCGTGCAGGGCACGAGCCGCCGCACCCGGGACACCGGGGCAGGGGAGGCCACCCCGGCGCAAAGCCTTGCCGCATGGCAGGAGTTTGCCCGGCAGTATTTCCCTGCGCTGGCGCAGCGCCCGGCTGTGGTGCACGGCGGCGGTGTGCTGCTGCCGGTGGCCTTTCCGCAGACGGGACTCCATGTGCTGCGGGCGGGGGTGTTCGTGGGCAGTGTGCAGAAAGGCCGCTTTGTGCCGGAGCACCACCTGTTCACGGCCTTTGGCAACCTGTGCACGAACTGCGAGCAGCTGACCCTTGCCGACTGCCGCTGCACCGAGTACCTCTCTGGCCGCGAGGTGGAAGCCCGCACGGCAGCGGACGGCTGGTGCTGCGTGACCGTGGACGGCTGGCCGCTGGGCGGCGGCAAGGTGTCCGGCGGGCGGGTGAAAAACCACTATCCCAAGGCGCTGCGGCTGCTGTAAACCGCAGATTTACACGCATCCGGGCGAAAATCGGGCTTTTCAGGCTTGAACGTGCCGGTGGATTGTGATAAAATAATAGAGTTAGATTTTGTGTGCTGCCACAAGCGGGCGACCACAGCCCGTCTGCCCGCAGGCGGAGATACCGATAAATTTAGGAGGCTCTTTCCCATGTCTGGACATAGCAAATGGAACAATATTAAGCGCAAGAAGGAAAAGACCGATGGCGCCCGCGCCAAGGTCTTTACCAAGATCGGCCGCGAGATCAGCGTTGCCGTCCGTGACGGCGGCCCCAACCCGGCTTCCAACAGCAAGCTGGCAGACCTGATCGCCAAGGCAAAGCGCATGAGCGTGCCCAACGATAACATCCAGCGTATCATCAAGAAGGCCGAGGGCGGCGACAAGACCGAGTTCGAGGCCATCACCTACGAAGGCTACGGCCCCGGCGGCGTGGCTGTCATGGTGGAGACCCTGACCGACAACCGCAACCGTACCGCTGCCGACCTGCGCCACTACTTCGATAAGAACGGCGGCAATCTGGGCGCTATGGGCTGCGTGGCCTTCCTGTTCAACCAGAAGGGTGTCATCGACATCTCTCTGGAGGATAAGGACGCCGACGAGGCCATGATGGACGCTCTGGATGCCGGTGCCGAGGACTTTGATGCCAGCGAGGACGCAGCCGAGGTCACCACCGACCCCGAGAACTACTCCGCTGTGGTCAAGGCTCTGGAAGAGAAGGGCTACGAGATCCTGTCCGATGATCTGGCCATGGTGCCCATGACCACCACCCGCCTGACCGATCCCGATCAGCTGAAGCAGATGGGCAAGCTGCTGGATTCTCTGGAAGATAACGATGACGTCCAGAACGTCTGGCACTCTCTCGAGAACGAAGAGGACCTGCCGGAATAAGCTTCCGCAAGTCTCTTTGCTCCTGAAATAAGACGATAAAAAGCCGCTTTTTGTGCTGGTTGGCACGAAAGGCGGCTTTTGCTTGTTATTTTTGTATGTCGTGCGGATAAGGGTTCCTTCTGGCATCAGAAAAATCGTACTCTGCACGCATATCCTCATCGTATGATGGATTTTCCGAAGAAGTGCTATTAGATTTATCGTTCATAGTGCGTCCACAGACTGAGGATCTTAACGGTCTGCTCTTTTTCATAGACCTGATAAACAAGGCGGTGCTGGATGTTGATGCGGCGGCTGTATGCACCGTTCAGATCACCCACCAGCTTTTCGTACGGGGGCGGATTTTGGAAAGGATCAACACGGATGATTTCAATGAGTGCCTTTGCCTTTTCGTCCAGATGGGCAGACCTCAGTTTTGGCACGTCCTTTGCGGCGGTTTTGGTGTAAACGACCTTGTACATTTACCACTCCACCGCCGTTTCGTCCACACAGTCCTCAAGCGGCGTGGCGATTCCGTCCATAATCTTTTCGCGCATACCCGGTGCAGAGACCAGATACAGCGTTTCCATGATGCCGCTGTAATCTTCTTCAGACAGCAGCACGGCATTGCCGTCCTTGGTGGTGATGTTGATGGGCTGGTTGTATTTAATGGTCTGCTCTACATAGTCGAAGGCATTCTTACGGAAATTCGTGATATTTGTAGTGGTCATCGTAGAATCACTCCTTTCGTGTACAGTATAGCGTACGCTTGTAAAAATGTCAATATGCGACCGGCAATCGAAACATGACACACGGTCACCCCTGTGCCAGCGCCTTGCCTTTTGCGTAGTAGCGCTGCATTTCTTCCCGGGGAACCATATTCCCGCCGGTGGCCCAGACCAGATGGGTGGCGTTTGCCAGCGCACCGGCAGGCAGGGCGGCTTCGGTGTAAGCGCCAAGCAGCTGCCCGGGCTGGGTGAGCACCGGGCCGTACATTCCCGCCAGAGCACTGGGCTCAAGGAAAAGCTCTTCTGTATCAGCCAGTTGTGCCAGAAGGGTGTACATCCGCTCGTCCTGCAGGGTGTAGCAGCCGCTCATAAAGGGACGCATCAGTCCGCCCACAAAGCCGGAGGCGCGCCCTACGGCAAGGCCATCGGCGGCGGTGCAGTTGTCGATGCCAAAGTCCTGCACACAAACGCTGCTGTTTTCGCCGGTGGCCATGCCCAGCATCATGCAGGGTGAGTGGGTGGGCTCGGCAAAGAAGCAGTGTGCGGCATCGCCGAACAGCATCTTCAGGCCAAAGGCCACGCCGCCGGGGCCACCGCCCACGCCGCAGGGCAGATAGGCGAAGAGAGGATGCTCCGCATCCACGGTGACGCCCTGCGCGTCCAGCTGCTTTTTCAGCCGCAGTGCAGCCACAGCATAGCCCAGAAAGAGGGTCTTGGAGTTTTCGTCATCCACAAAGTGGCAGTGGGGGTCACCCGCCGCCAGCTTACGACCCTCAGTCACGGCGATGCTGTAATCAGAGGCGTACTCCACCACCTTGACGCCCCGGCTGCGGAGCAGGTCTTTTTTCCATTGCCGCGCGTCAGCGGACATATGCACAGTGACCTGAAAGCCCAGCTTCGCGCTCATGATGCCGATGGAAAGCCCCAGATTGCCGGTGGAGCCCACCGCGATGGAATACTGCGAGAACAGCTTGCGGAAGCGCTCTTCTGCCAGAACGGCGTAGTTGTCGGCCAGATGCAGCATTCCGCTGTGCAGGGCAATGTCCTCGGCGGTTTTCAGCACCTCGTAAATGCCGCCCCGCGCCTTGATGGAGCCGGAAATGGGCAGATGACTGTCCAACTTGACCCATACCTGCCCGGCGATGTGGGTGCCGCTGCGCTCCTTCAGCACCTTCTGCATCCGGGGGATGGGCTGAACAGGGGACTCGATGATGCCGCCGGTCGCAGCAGTCTCGGGAAAGACGGCGGCAAGATAGGGCGCAAACCGCTCCAGTCGTGCGGCGGCGTCCTCAATGTCGGAAAGGGTCAGCGGGCAGGCGGCCGCAGCCTGTGCAAAGGGCAGCTTGTCCGGGTTTACCCATGCAGTCTCCTTCAGGGCGCAGAGGTCAGAGACCACGGGATATGCCGCGATCCAATCGGCAACAGAACGCCCGGCGATGCACTTGGCAGGTGAAACCATAGCGGATCCTCCTTTATATATAAAAGTAAAAGCAGATGGCGCGCCCGGCGGTTTTTGCGGAGCGCTGCGTGTCTTGAATATAAAGGTTTTTACAGGAATTGTCAACCGGCTGCGCTTCGCGCCGGGCGGGTCAGAGCGCCACGATCTCGGTGGTCACCAGCTGCTGCTCTGCGCCGTAGTTCAGCTTCATGGCATAGTCGGTCAGGACACAGAATTCCTCAGCCTCCTTCCGGGTGGCAAAAATAGTTCTCGGTAAGTACCTCGGAGCTGCCGCAGGCGTGGAAAATGGTCTTTACCACAAAGTTGCTTTCGTCCATAGTGTGCCTCTCTTTTCCAGTAGATGAGGGAGACGCTGCCGTCCCTCGGTGTAATTGCAGTATAACAGGGCAAATGTACCACAGAACGGACTTTTAACGGAAGCAGGACATATTTTTGCGCAAACCGGTCAAAAAGCTGCACCAGCCGGAGGAACAGGAGAAACTTGGAAGGAGAGCAGCACACTGCCCAAAAACCTTGTTAAAAAACTGGCATTTTGCCATTTTTGTGTAAAGTATACAAGAATAAACACAAAAAAATGGCATTGTGCGTATTGCTATTTTATAACTGATATATTAGAATATAAGCAAGAAGAGCGTGCAGGCGTACTGCGCGTGCCATAAGATAAATAACGACAGGAGGAACTTCTCTATGCCTATGAAAATGGGTTGGCGCTGGTATGGCGAGGGCAACGACCCCGTCACCCTCAGCGACATCAAGCAGATCCCCGGCGTGACCAGCATCGTCTGGGCACTGCACAACAAGATGCCCGGCGAGATCTGGGAAATCGACGAGATCCAGAAGGTTGCAGACCAGATCCACGCCTACGGCTTTGATATGGATGTTGTCGAGTCCGTCAATGTGCACGACGATATCAAGATCGGTCTGCCCACCCGCGACCAGTATATCGAGAACTACAAGCAGTGCATCCGCAACCTGTCCAAGTTCGGCGTCAAGGTCATCTGCTACAACTTTATGCCCATCTTCGACTGGACCCGCACCGACCTGTTCCATCCGGTAGGCGATGGCTCCACCGCATTGTTCTACGAGAAGGACAAGATCAAGGGCGATTACAAGGCGATGGCTGAGTATATCATGTCCTTCACAGAGAAGTATAACATGACCTTCCCCGGCTGGGAGCCGGAGCGCATGGCAAAGCTGGACGAGCTGTTCAAGGCCTACGCCCCTGTCACCAAGGAGAAGCTGTGGGAGAACCTGAAGTACTTCCTGGAAGCTCTGATGCCCACCTGCCACGAGTGCGACATCAAGATGGCCATCCACATGGACGATCCTCCTTGGGATATCTTCGGCCTGCCCCGCCTGCTGGTGGACGAGCCCAGCATCGACCGCTTCCTGAAGATGGTGGACGATCCGTACAACTGCCTGACCCTGTGCACCGGCAGCCTGAACGCAAACCCCAACAATAACTGTGCCGAGATCATCCGCAAGCACTGCGACCGCATTGCCTTCGGCCACGTCCGCAATATCCACCACTTCCCCAACGGCGATTTCTCCGAGGCTGCGCACCGCGACTGCTGCGGCGAGACCGGCATCATTGAGGTGATGCGCGCTTACCATGACTGCGGCTTTGAGGGCTACATCCGTCCCGACCACGGCCGTCAGCTGTGGGAGGAAGGCCCCGGTGTCTGCCGCCCCGGCTATGGCAAGTATGACCGTGCTCTGGGCATCCAGTATATGCTGGGTATCTGGGATCTGCTGGACCGTCTGGATGAAGAAAAGAAGGGCTGATGATTATGAAGCTGTCTGATATCAAAAACGGCAATCTGTCCGCCGAGTGGGCAGAAAAGGGCTACGAGCTGCCCAAATTCGACATCGAGGCTGCAAGGCCAAGACCCACGCCGAGCCCACTTGGGTGCACTTCGGTGCCGGCAACATCTTCCGTGCTTTCCCCGCTGCCGTGCTGAACGACGCACTGAACAGCGGCAAGTACGACCGCGGCGTCATCGTGGCCGAGAGCTTCGACTACGAGATCATCGACAAGGCTTACCAGCCCTACGATAACCTGAGCCTGCTGGTCTGCCTGAAGTCCACCGGCGAGATCGAGAAGAAGGTCATCGCTTCCGTTACCGAGAGCCTGAAGGCTGACTACTCCTTCGGTGCTGACTGGGCACGTCTGGTGGAGATCTTCCAGAACCCCAGCCTGCAGATGATCTCCTTCACCATCACCGAGAAGGGCTACGGCGTTGCTCCCGCTGACTTGGAGCGCGGCCTGACCCCCGTGCTGGCCATGGGCAAGGTCACCGCTCTGCTGTACGAGCGCTTCAAGGCCGGCAAGCTGCCCCTGACCGTGCAGAGCATGGATAACTGCTCTCACAACGGCGATAAGGTCAAGACTGCCGTCCACGCCTACGCTGCAAAGTGGGTGGAGCAGGGTCTGGTGCCCGCTGAGTTCTTGGCCTATGTGCAGGACGAGACCAAGATCACCTTCCCCTGGAGCATGATCGATAAGATCACCCCGCGCCCGGACGCAAAGGTGCAGGAGATGCTGGCCAAGGACGGCTTTGAGGATAACTACACCATCGTGACCGAGAAGCACACCTTCACCGCTCCCTTCGTCAACGCCGAGGAGACCCAGTACCTGTGCATCGAGGATCACTACACCAACGGCCGTCCTCCGCTGGAGCTGGGCGGTGTGCTGTACTGCGACCGCGAGACCGTGGACAAGATCGAGAAGATGAAGGTCTGCACCTGCCTGAACCCCCTGCACACTGCCATGTCCATCTATGGCTGCATGCTGGGCTACAACCTCATCTCTGCCGAGATGGCAGACGAGGATCTGCGCTCCTTCATCCAGAAGATCGGCTATATCGAGGCTATGCCCGTTGTGGTTGATCCCGGCGTTCTGAACCCCTACGAGTTCATCGGCGCTGTCATCAACCGCCGTCTGCCCAACCCCTTTATGCCCGATGCTCCCCAGCGTATCGCTACCGATACCTCTCAGAAGCTGGCTATCCGCTTCGGCGAGACCATCAAGGCTTACGAGGAGCGCGGTCTGGACAAGTCCAACCTTGTGCTGATCCCGCTGGTGCTGGCAGGCTATGCCCGCTACCTGAAGGGCATCGACGACAATGGCCAGCCCTTCGAGATCTCTCCCGATCCGCTGCTGGCTGAGCTGCAGGCCATCGTCAACCCCTTGGAGGTCAAGGAAGGCGAGCAGGACTTCAGCTGCCTGAAGGCTCTGTACAGCCGTGCCGACGTGTTCGGCGTGGACCTGTACGCTGTCGGTCTTGGCGAAAAGATCGAGGGCATGGTCAAGGAGCTGTACGCTGGTAACGGCGCAGTGCGCAAGACCCTGCACAAGTACACTCTGGCCCGCTAAAACTTTATAACGCTATTTCCGTGACCCACGCTGCGCTTTTGCTTTGCCGCAGCGTGGGTTTTTGTTTTGTGAAAATTGTTATGTAAAAATAGAATCCCGGAGCGTCCGCAGACGCTCCGGGATTTCAAAAGAACCATAATTTTCCGCTATTCATGCGCAGAGCAAAGCGGAGCGCATGAAAAATCGTCACGCTGCCCTTATTTCCGGCAGTCGTGCAGGCTGGCGGCGGGCAGGACGCTGCTCAGCAGGCTCCATGCGGCATCCATGCTCTCGTTCAGCAGATAGGCCTGATTCTTCTGGACGTAGATGTACACCGCCTCTTTGGTGCGGTAGGCGCAGTACACGGTGTTCCAGGTGTAGCGGTTGGTGGGCTCGGTCTTGTTCTGCTCACCGGCCATCCAGACCGAAAGCCCGGCGGCGTCCAGTTCCAGCCGGTAGAAGGGGCGGGGCAGACCCAGCTTTTTGATCTGCTTGGAGAGGTTGGCAAAGAAGGTGCCGAAGTATACGGCGGGCAGACCGATGGCTACGATGGCCAGCACGGCGGTCAGCAGCCCGGCACCCTCCCGCTTGCCGATCTGGCTCAGGCAGATGCCGGCACACACCAGCAGAATGGCGGTGAACACCGCCGGACGCTGCCAGCCCTTGTTGTGGCGCAGCAGGTCAAAAGATGCAAAATCGTGAAAGCTTTTTTCATCCATCTGAACGGAAACGCAAACATTCTGGGTCATAAAGTTACCCTCCTTTTTGGGCATAGTACCACATTTACCGGCAAGAAGCAAGCAAAAGATGCATCGGCGGCGGTGCATCCGGCTTGCAAACCGCCCGCAAGGCGTGGTAAAATAAGATATTATCTGGGGTGTATCTGAAAAGTCGAAAATTTAGTCTATTTCTACAAGCACAGCTGGCTTTTGCGTGAATCAGCCTTGAAATCCACAAAGGATTCCTGCGGCTATTTGCCTTAAATCCCGCTTGTGCTTGCGAAATATTCGTCATTTCTTGTTTTCAGATACACCTTACGAAAAGGGGGAAGCCTTGCATGGAAAAGCGCAACTGGAAGCACAGCGTTACGCTCAAGCAGCGCATGGTGCTGTGTCTGGCAGCATTTTTTGCGGCCTTTGCATTGCAGCTTGCCCTGAACGGCTATCAGGCACGGGCGGTGCAGCAGGTGCAGGACGACCAGATGGGCAACTTTAACGCCATCAGCCGCTTTCAGGGCGGTGTGGAAAGCTCCATCAGCATTCTGGAAGCGTACCGCTGGGAGAACGGCGAGACTGAGGAAATGCTGGAAAAGCTTCAGGCAGCCTGCTCCACCAGCAACGCATGGCTGTGGCGCATCCGATCCAATATGGACGGCTTGCAGAACGTCAGCGATGAGCAGTGGGTGCTGTACGGCGCGGTGGAGACCACCTACGGCAGCTACAACACCCTGCTGGAAGAGCTGGAAGGCTACCTTTCCAGTGGGCAGGAAGCAAAGGCTTCCCAGCTGTACTACAACAAGGTCTCGGTCTGCAGCGGGTATCTGAGCCAGTACACCATGCAGCTGCTGAAAGCCTCGATCCTGGATGCCCAGACTACTTACACCGAGATCTCGGAGCTGGGCGAGCGAATCGCCCTGATGCAGATCGTGGTGGTGGCACTGTGCGTGGCGCTGGGCTGCGCCTCCGGTCTGATGGTCATGCAGCTGCTGACTCCGGTGTCTCAGATGATCGAGGCCTCCCGCGCTATCAGCCGCAGCCAGTTCGATACCCCGGACATCCCGCTGCCCAAGCAGCCGGAGATCGGCCAGCTGGCGGAGTCCTTCAACCGCATGAAGCACTCTATGGCGCAGCAGGTGAGCACCTTACAGGAGAAAAACGAGATCGAGCGGGAGTTGCATCGCCAAAAGACCGAGGCGCTGGAACTGCAGAACCGCATGGAGCGCAGCCGGTTGCAGCAGCTGCGCAGCCAGATCGACCCGCATTTTTTGTTCAACACCCTGAACGTCATCCAGCAGATGGCGGGCACAGAGTCCGCCTACCGCACGCAGGCGCTCATCATGGCGCTTTCCCATCTGCTGCGTTACAGCCTGATGAGCAACGATGAGCAGGTGCCCCTCTCCCGGGAGGTGCGCGTTGTGGACGAGTACTACTCCATCTACCATGTGCGCTTTGGCGACCGGGTGCAGATGGAGTGGGCGTTCTCGGATTCGCTGGACCTGACTGAGACTATGGTGCCGTCCTTTATCTTGCAGCCTATCGTGGAAAACGCTTTCAAGCACGGCATCTGCCCCAAGGAAGAGGGCGGCGTGGTGCGCATCCGCATGATCCCCCTGCGGGAAAAAGGTCTGCTGTGCATCCGGGTACTGGACAACGGCATGGGCATTGAGCCGGAGCAGCTGCAGCAGCTGCGCACGGCACTGGAGCAGCCCGCACCCCGCTGGGAACATATCGGTATTTATAATGTGGCTGCTCGTCTGCGGCTGCTGGATGCCCGCTGCCGGGTGGTGGTGCGCTCCCGGCCGGGGCGGGGAACTGCGGTGATCCTGTATCTGCCGCTGGTGGAGAATGAGGAGGAATTTGAGGAATGATTCGTCTGTTGATCGCGGATGATGAGAGGATGGAGCGGGAGGCGCTGGCGGATATCGTCATGCGCCGGTTCGAGCATGAGGTGACGGTGGAGATGGCGGAAAATGGCCGCAAAGCCGCCGATACCGCTGTGCTCTGGGAAGCAGACCTGATTTTGATGGACATTGAGATGCCGGGCATGAACGGCCTGGATGCCGCCCGCGCGGTGCTGGAGCAGCGGCCGGAGTGCAAGGTGATCTTCATCACGGCGTACAGCCTGTTCCAGTACGCCCACGAGGCGGTGCATCTGGGTGCCTGCGACTATCTGCTGAAGCCGGTGGACCCGGACGAGACCGAGGCCGCCATCCGCCGCGCCATCCGGCAGATCGAGGCCGGCCGCCGCTTGGCCGAGCTGGCTGCGGAAGCCCCGGAGCCGGAAACCGCCCCGGAGCAGGAGACCGAGCCCGCCGGGGAAGGGGAGAGCGACCGCAACGCACTGGTGATGGACCATGTGCGCAAGTATATGGAAGATAACTATATGGCCGACCTCTCGCTGGACAGCGTGAGCGAAATTTTGCACATCAGCCCGGCGTACCTTTCGGCGCAGTTCAAAAAATACCAGAAGATGAATTTTCTGGACTGTCTGACCGAGCTGCGCATCAACGCAGCTAAAGAACTGCTGGCCGACCCCTTCCGCTCCGCAGCGGAGGTGGCCTCCATGGTGGGCTACGAGGACGCCAGCTACTTTGCCCGCGCCTTTAAAAAGCGCACCGGCATGACCCCCACTCAGTACCGGAAGGAAGCGGCAAAGGCAGCCCGGGAGGCGCGGCTGTGACCCGCCGTCAGCTGCTGCGTCTGCTGACAGCAGCCCCGGCGCTGGCAGTTACAGGCTGTACGGCGCAGTCTGCTTCTTCGCAGCAGGAGAAGCCGCGTCATTCTGCGCTATGCGGAGAACCAGCCGGAGGACTACCCCACCAGCAAGGCGGCAAGGCCTTGCCGAACTGTGCGCAGCGCACGGGCGGCCGGGTGAAGGTGCTGGTATACGAGCGGGCGGAACTGGGCGCAGAGCAGAGCGTCATCCAGCAGATGCAGTTCGGCGGGGTGGATTTTTCCCGCGTGTCCCTGAGCCAGCTGGCAGAGTACGAGCCGGAGCTCAGCGTGTTGCAGCTGCCTTACCTGTACAGCGATGCCCAGCAGATGTGGCGGGTGCTGGACGGCGGCATCGGCGATGAGTTTCTGGCCATGCTGGACGGGATGGACTTAGTAGGGCTTTCGTGGTTCGACGCCGGTGTGCGCAGCTTCTACACCCGGGAAAAGGTGACCGGGCTGGATGATTTGCAGGGGCTGACCATCCGGGTGCAGGAGTCGGACATGATGAGCGACATGATCACCGCACTGGGCGCAAAGCCGGCGCAGGTGGTGTACAGCAAGGTGTATGCCGCCCTGCATAATGCCGAGATCGACGGGGCAGAGAACAACTGGCCCAGCTACGAAGTGATGGGACACTACGAGGTGGCGCCTTTTTTCCTGAAGGACGAACACACCCGGGTGCCGGAGGTGCAGCTGGCCAGCCCGGCGGTGATGGAAAAGCTTGCCGCGCTGGACGAGAGCTTCCCGGAGGTGATCCGTGCCTGCGCCCGGGAGAGCGCACAGACAGAGCGGGAGCTCTGGGCACGGCGGGAGGCGAACGCAGAGCAGAATATGCGCAAGCGGGGCATCTGCGTCACCGAACTGGACGAGGCCGAAAAAGCCCGCTTCCGCGCAGCGGTGCAGCCCATGTACGATGCGTTTTCTGCCCAGCAGGAACTGATCGACCGGATACAGAAAAGCTGAAAAAGACACCCCGAGAAGTGCCCGGATGGACATTTTTCGGGGTGTTGTTTTTTGCTATGAATGCAGGAATGTATCCAACTGGTCAGCAGTGTTGCACAAACAAGACAGAAGGCGATTGTGCAATATGGCAAAAACAATCTTGACATTCTTTCGAAAAACAGGACATTTTTCGAAAGCCCTTGTTTCATTTCGGAAAATTTGCTAAAGTGTGTACAGTCAATGAACGAAAGCTCCGGCACCTGTGCGCCCGGAGAATTTCACAATTATTTTAAGGAGGACGATTCCTATGAAAATGATCTCTCGTCGTAGCTTTATGGCCGTTGCCGGTGCGGCTACCGCTGCTGTTGCTCTGACCGCCTGCGGTGGTTCCAAGAGCGGCTCCACTTCTACCGCTGCTTCCACCTCTACCGCAGCTTCTTCTGCTGCTGCCGGTGATGCAGCTGCTGCTGCCAGCGATCCCAAGGTGACTCTGGTCTACGCCGAGGTCAACCCGCTGGATACCATCGTTGGTCAGACCGGTTCTCACTTCAAGGAGAAGGTCGAGGAGCTGAGCGGCGGTTCTGTGGTCGTCGATGTGCAGGCTTCCGGTGTTCTGGGCTCTGAGAACGACGTTCTGGACGCTATTCTGGGCGGTTCTACCTCCATCGACATCAGCCGTATCTCTGCTTTCGCTCTGACCAGCTACGGCTGCAACAAGTCTAAGCTGCTGTCCATCCCCTTTACCTTCAACAACCGCGCTCACTTCTGGAACTTTGCCAACAGCGATCTGGCTCCTGAGTTCCTGAACGAGCCCCAGGAGCTGGGCCTGCCCGTTCGCGGCCTGTTCTACGGCGAGGAGGGCTTCCGTCACTTCTTCACCGTCAAGCCCGTTGCAACCATCGATGATCTGAAGGGCATGAAGCTGCGTGTGTCCAACGACCCTGTTATGAACGGCATGGTCGAGGGTCTGGGCGCTAACCCCACCGTCGTTGCTTTCGGCGAGCTGTACAGCGCACTGCAGACCGGCGTTGTGGATGGCGCTGAGCAGCCCATCGCAAACTACAAGTCCAACGCCTTCCCCGAGGTTGCTAACAACCTGATCTTGGACGGCCACACTCTGGGCGCTGTGCAGGCTGTTATCACCGACAACGCATGGGGCAAGCTGACCGCTAACCAGCAGGCTGCTGTTATGGCTGCTGCTGCCGACACCCAGAAGTTCAACGCTGATCTGTCTGAGACCGCTGAGAACAAGGTTCTGGAAGAGCTGCGCTCCTCCGGCTGCAACGTTGTGGATGTGGACGACAAGACTCCCTGGCAGGAAGCTTGCGCTAAGGTCATCAAGGACAACACCTCTGATCAGGCTGAGCTGTACCAGAAGCTGCTGGACATGAAGGCATAAGCTGGTTTTCCATCCAATCTAAGTAGTACATTGCCCGGCGGGGGCCCACGGGAATACGCCCGCAGGCTTCGCCGGGTTTTTATATGGAGGAATTTCTATGCCGAAAATCTTTACCACTCTGGATAAGATCAGACCGGCGTACGACTTTACCTACAAGGTGGTTCTGTTCATCTGCAAGATCCTGCTGATCGCAGATATCCTCATTACCACGATGTCGGTCATTGGCCGTTACGTCCCCTTTATTCCGGACCCCTCTTGGTCTGAGGAGGTCGTTTTGACCTGCATGAGCTACATGGCTGTGCTGAGCGCTGCGCTGGCCATCCGCCGCGGCGCACACATCCGCATGACTGCCTTTGATATGTACCTGCCCAAGAAAGTGGTCAAGGCGCTGGACATCCTGTCTGACGTGGCCGTGATGATCCTTGGTGTGGTGATGATGGCGGTCGGCTGGAACTACGCCACCACGCTGGGCGGCCGTGGCTTCTATGTTTCCATGCCTTGGCTGAGCCGCTTCTGGATGTACTTCCCGGTGCCGCTGGCCGGTGTTGCCATGATCATCTTCGAGATCGAGTCGCTGTATAACCATATCAAGAGCTTTTTTGTAAAGGAGGAAATGTAATATGACAGTTCAGACACTGGCAATCATTGTCCTTCTTGTCAGCTTCTTTGTTATGATCTTCCTGCGCTTCCCCATTGCATACGCCGTTGGTCTGTCCAGCGTGCTGTGCATGCTGGTGCAGGGTCAGGCACTGACCGACGTCTGCCGCCTGATGGTCAAGGGCATTTCTTCCTTCAGCCTGATGGCTGTGCCGTTCTTTATCACCATGGGTGTGCTCATGGGCTCCGGCGGCATCTCTGAAAAGCTGATCGCACTGGCTGACGCCTGCGTGGGCTGGATGCGCGGCGGCATGGCCATGGTCAACATCGTGGCTTCCTACTTCTTCGGCGGCATTTCCGGTTCCGCTTCCGCCGATACCGCTTCCATCGGCTCTATCATGATCCCCATGATGGTGGATCAGGGCTACGGTGCAGACTTCTCCACCGCTGTTACCATCACCTCCTCCTGCGAGGGTCTGCTGGTTCCCCCCAGCCATAACATGGTCATCTACGCTACCACCGCCGGTGGTATCTCCGTGGGCAGCCTGTTCTTGGCCGGTTACCTGCCCGGCGCTCTGCTGGCTATCGTGCTGATGATCGGCTCCTATATCATCTCGGTCAAGCGCAACTACCCCAAGGGTGATCCCTTCAGCATCAAGGCTTTTGTCAAGCAGCTGGGCACTTCCATCTGGGCACTGGCCGCTGTCATCATCGTGGTGTTCGGCGTTGTCGGCGGTGTGTTTACCGCTACCGAGTCCGCTGCTATCGCCGTTATCTACTCTCTGCTCGTTTCCGTGTTCGTCTATAAGGGTCTGGACTGGAAGGGCGTGTGGCACGCTCTGGACGAGTGCGTCAACACCCTGTCCATCGTGCTGATCCTGATCGCTACCTCTGCAGTGTTCGGCAACTGCCTGACCATGCTGCATGTGCCTGATCTGGCAGCAACCGCCATCACCGACCTCACCGATAACCCCTACATCATTGCACTGCTCATCGACCTGATCCTGCTGGTGCTGGGCATGATCATGGATATGGCTCCCATCATCCTGATCGCTACCCCCATCCTGCTGCCCATCGCCACCTCCATCGGCATCGATCCCATCCAGTTCGGTATCATCGTGGTTCTGAACTGCGGCATCGGTCTGCTGACTCCTCCCGTTGGCTCCGTTCTGTTCATCGGCTCTGCCGTTGCAAAGCGTCCCATGGAGAAGGTAGTCAAGGCGACCCTGCCGTTCTACCTGTGCATGTTCATTGCACTGCTGCTGCTGACCTACATCCCCGACATCAGCCTTGCTATCCCCAAGCTGCTGGGCGGCTATGTAAGTCCCATTGCAAACCCGCTGGGCCCTGTGTTCATCCACTAAGCGCAGCATAAGGGAAACCCCTTGCATCTTTAAGACCGGAGCCTGTCAGCCCTTTGGGCTGCGGGCCCCGGTCTTTTTTGCGTGTGCACCAAAATGCGGACAGCTTGCACGGCGGGGAACACTATGATACAATAAAAATGTATAGAAGTTTGGAAGGGGAGAGAACACTATGGAGCAAAAAACGCCTGTGTCCGTTCTGCATGGGGGAACTGCCGCCTGCGGCGACCGTCTGCCCCCAC
>ENA-OQKR01000061-OQKR01000061.1-human-gut-metagenome-genome-assembly--contig:-NODE-61-length-44215-cov-8.019688_pt1 | contig 44215 bp, 38 predicted proteins | sample MGYA00242803_ERZ504806 | MGnify/ENA primary metagenome ERZ504806 (study PRJEB26092, sample SAMD00036399) | human gut metagenome | host: Homo sapiens | study: EMG produced TPA metagenomics assembly of...
AAAGGTTACGGATTTATCACTGGTGAAGACGGTGCAGACGTATTTGTACATTTCTCCGCTATCAATGGTGAAGGATTCAAATCCCTTGAAGAAGGACAGGCTGTAACATACGACTTAACAGAAGGTGCTCGTGGTATGCAGGCTGACTAAACGTTACTAAATTATTAATTTATTAATTTTGTTAACGCGAGAGGTATTGAATTCCGCTACTTTCTATACGGATTAAACCTACAAAAACTCCCGGATTATCCGGGATTTTTTATTGCTTTTCTTCTGTGAATCCATCAGAGATTCAATTTCTATTTAGCATCTGCGCTGTCTGCATCCGTTGTTGAATCTGCTGTTTCTGCAGCTTTATCGTCTGCTACATTTGTATCATCTGCTTCTTCAGATTTATCTGCGGTTTCCGTTTCAGAATCATCTGCGGTTGTGTCTGCTGCATCAGCATCTTCACTGTCTGTATCAGTGGAAGCTGTTGTATCTTCTTCCTCCGCTGTATCTGCATCAGTGCTGTCTGTACCATCGGATGCATCTGTTGACAGATTCGAAATGTAATTGTCAAGTGCAGTAGTATCCATTACTGTATTCTGAACCACATTCTCTTTGGCTCCTGTCACTTTTACATATGCAGAATAACCAATCCATGCAACAATCACAACACAAATGAATGCCCAGGCAAACATTTCCAGTCCAAAAAGTACTTTTTCTTTTCTGTCTGTTTTGTTATGCAGTCCTTTTCTGGCCTTATAAGCATCGACTTTCTTCTGGCTCATGATAGATCTCCTTTGCATCAATATTTCGTATTTTTTGATTATAGCACACTTTACTGCAAAAGGAAACAATTAGTTTATACTGCAACGATCACTCCGCCGTCATTTGCATACATAGAACTTACACCCGCTGTATCAAGGACTACGATCTTTGCAAGTTTCATTCTCTCTTCAAAAGCCTCTTTGAGCACCTGTGCTCTTGCCGGACAATTGCAGTGACTGATGGCAAGAACCTTCTCTGCACTGTCCGGGGTTTTCTCGATCACCTGCTCTACAAGCTTGATCAGAGCACGATTCATGCCTCTTGCCTGATCCAGCTGGCAGATATTTCCATCATCCGTAGAACCCATGACCGGTTTGATTTTCAATGCACTGGCCACTAACGCTTTCACTTTGCTCAGACGGCCGTTCTTTCTCAAAGTATCAAGATTCTCAAGTATAAAAAATGTATGCTGTCCTTCAATATAATGTTCCACAGTTGAAACAACTTCTTCAAAACTCATCCCTGCTTCTTCGCATTCCTGTATCTTCATTCCGATCAGGCTTTCCCCGATGGATGCGGAACGTGAATTAAACACATGTATTTTTTTATCCGGATGGTCTTCCATAATAAGATCTCTGCCAAGTAACGCACTGTTATAGGAACCACTCAGCTCAGAAGACAAAGTCACTGCATAAATATGCTCAGCCTCGCAGTCATATGCTCTCATATATCTCTCAGGTGACGGGCAGGCTGATTTCGGACATTCCGGGCAGGCTGCCACTTTATCAATAAACTCTGCCTGATCAAATGTTTCATCATCTATGATCTGTTCAGCTCCTACCATCAGAGTCAGTGGAATGGATTCAAAACATTCATCTTTCTTCCATTCGTCCAAAAGTTCTCCACAACTATCTATGATAATCTTATATCTCAATTATATCGTCCTCTTTTCCATTATATGTAGTATTCAATACCAGATATATCTTATCACACCGCTTTACGTTTGAAAAGACTTTTTAATAAAAACACTGTTCTTTTTTTCAAAAGTGCTTTATAATAAAAAGACGCTTCCCGCAAAGTGCAGGAAGCGCTGCCTGATCCACAAAATATGTTCAGAAATATGCAGCAATCCAGAAGTCTTTTTTTAATTCTGAACAGCTATAAATCATGTTATCAGAGAGGTGTTGTATGCTTGCTTTAAAAATTACTGATGTAAAAGATTTTATGAATAAACTCCTGATCGGTGAGGTATTTGACCGTTTTTCTCTTGTCGAGGCATCTGTGACAACCTTCAACACTTTTACCATAAACGGAAAACTTCATTACGATTTCTTTGATACTGACACAAAGGCTGCTTTTGAGGAGAATTCCACAGAATATTCCCTCTGGCATGATGTAAAACCTTATTGTTTTTCTATCATACGCGGCAGACGCACACCTTTGAATTTCAGGATTGTATTTGAACTTTCTCATGATCAGACACAGTCGTTGTTAAAAAATGAACAGCATATTGCAGATATTCCTGTGCAAAGCTTTTATCTGAATATCCGGTACAAGAACCAGTCCCTTTTATGTACAACAGGTGTTTCTTATACTTCATTCAGTCCGGATAAACGTCTGGAACATCTCTGGGATGATTCCATGACTGTTTTTCTCTCCAGTCATCACATTCCCTGTGAGAAATTATGAGTAGATTCTGTTATCAGTCTTTATCCGAATAACGCAGATAATAGACCAGAATATCTATAAACTCACTGTTCGTCGGTTTATCTGCCATTGTACACCCTGCCATTTCTTCCAGTGTATCCTTATGATTCATCCAACATAAGTTTACCAGTGTTCTTATGTTGTGTTCTACATTAGACGGCGTTGATTTATATTTTCTTGCAATGACCGGATAAATATCTTTGGTGACTTTTACCGGTCGCTCATAAATTTTCTGTGCCATTTCTACTGCATCCACAACATAATAATATCCTTTATACTTTGATGTTGCACCCAATTTTCTAATAACTCCATAAACTGCACTCATACATCGTTCCTCCTGTAACTTCCATAATCTGTGTTTTTACAGATTTGGATATCTCATTTATTTACACACATTTCTCTATAAGTAAATGAAAGTCACGATATTGGCTGCCCGGAAGCACCATTGCAGTCACTATTCTCTGTAACCCGTTATATTTTCTGCGGATTCGGCATATTCATTAAAATATCGGCAACTTAATAATAGGAATTCATAAGACATTTGTCAATACCAATGTAATTGTTTTCCACAAAAATAAGGAGCAAAAGTTATTCTCTGCTCCTTATTTGATATTCTGCTATTCTGACAGGCGTATCTGTCCTCTCATTGATCTGCCGGCAAATTGCCTGCTTTCTATTTTATTTTGCAATCATCAACAAAATTTCATTGCTTCTCTGAACAAATCTGGTCATTTCGTCCGGTGAAAGCTGTTTATGGCTCATCATCGCAAGGTCATACAACTGTTCACAGATAAGCGGAGCCTTGTCAGATTCCTGATTCTCTGCCAGATATTTAACCAATGGATGATTCGCATTCAGAACCAGTGTTTCCTGTCCGCCAAACATATTCGGATCCATTCCATACATATTATACATCTTCATCATATCCTGCATACGGCGGCTCTCTTCGGAAAGAGTCATCATTGCTGATACATTTTCATTTTTCAGATTCTCAACATGTACTTCCAGTTTATCTTTATTAAGGCTCTTACGGAAAAGTTCTGTCAGTGCTTTGACAGTTTCTTCATCGGCAGTACCCTCACCCTTCATTTCTTCGGTCAGATCCGCATCAATACGCTTAAACTGTACTTCCTGATGTTTCTGCTCAAGACTGGAAATAAATGCACTGTCAATATTATGCTTCAGGATAACGGCATCTTTTCCTGCTTCCTTAAACATATTGATATACTGACTCTGCTGAACTTCATCAGTTACATAAAAAATTACTGTCTTCTCAGGTTCTTTCGCTTCCGCATTGTCTTTGTTTTCAGACTCTGCTGCATCTTCTTTCTTTTCTTCTGTCTGAGCTTCAGTTTCTTCTGTTTCTTTTTTATTCTCTTCAATGCAGTCCTTTAATGTGAGATATTTGCCATCAAGATTCTTAAAGAGTACATAATCTCCCATTTTCTCTGCAAACTTAGCATCTTTAATACAGCCATATTTAATAAACGGACTAATATCATCCCAGTATTTCTCATAAGATTCTCTGTCAGTCTTGCACATTCCGGTAAGCTTATCTGCCACTTTTTTGGAAATGTATTCAGAAATCTTCTGTACAAATCCATCATTCTGCAATGCGCTTCGTGACACGTTCAATGGAAGATCCGGACAATCGATCACACCTTTCAGAAGAAGCAGGAATTCAGGAATTACTTCCTTGATATTATCTGCGATAAATACCTGATTGTTATAAAGTTTGATCGTTCCTTCAATGGAATCATACTCTGTATTGATCTTCGGGAAGTACAGAATACCTTTTAAATTAAACGGATAATCCATATTCAGATGTATCCAGAATAACGGTTCCTTATAATCCATAAATACCTTGCGGTAAAATTCCTTGTATTCATCATCTGTACATTCATTTGGATGCTTCATCCAGAGCGGATTAATATCACTGATAGAAACCGGACGTTTATTGATCTTTACTTTATCCTTTGCAGGAGAAATTTCAACAACTTCCTTTTCACCTTTATCATTTTCTTTTTCTTCTGTCTTTGCTTCCTCATGAATATGTTCAACAACTACATCATCGTCTCTTAACTCAGATTCATCAATTGTCTCATATTCCTGAGGTGCATTTGCTTTGGAAAGGTAAATATGAACCGGCATGAAGGAACAGTATTTCTCAAGAATCTCACGCATACGGTACTCATTTGCAAATTCCAAGCAGTCTTCATTCAGGAACAGGGTGATTTCTGTACCAATCGTATTCTTGTTACCTTCCTGGATATCATATTCTGTTCCGCCATCGCAGGACCAGTGTACAGGCTGTGCACCTTCTGTATAGGAAAGTGTATCAATATGCACTTCATCCGCCACCATAAATGCAGAATAAAATCCAAGTCCAAAATGACCGATCATCTGATCATCTGTAGTTTTGTCTTTATATTTCTCAAGAAACTGAGTTGCACCTGAAAAAGCAATCTGGGTAATGTATTTCTCTACTTCATCAGCAGTCATGCCAATACCATTATCGATGAATTTCAGAGTTTTCTCATCGGGATTAACAATTACCTGAATCTCCGGTTTGTATCCTTCCGGAAAAGTATATTCTCCCATTACTTCCAGTTTTTTCAGTTTAGTGATCGCATCGCATCCGTTGGAGACCAGCTCTCTTACAAAAATATCATGATCGGAATATAACCATTTCTTGATGATTGGGAAAATATTTTCACTGTTAATTGATAAATTTCCATGTTTTACAGCCATGCTGTCCACACTCCTTTTTGTTTTTAATCATTTGCCGCAACTTTATCTGTCAATATACTGCATTCTTATCTGCTCTGCCTCCGGAGCCAAAACTATCCTCTCCTGTTTATCCTTTGAAATAGCTTTTGACTCCTGTAAGTTGCTTCTCTGAAAGATATAGTAATACCATTTATTCCAAAAGTCAAGAAAAAATTAGCACTCACTAAAAATGAGTGCTAATAATTTTATATTTTACATATTCCCCTGTATTTTTTCTTCAGATAACTCTTATTTCTTTCGTCTTTTGTATACCACAACTCCCACAATACATCCTGCTGCAATCGCCAGAATAATCACAAACGGTGTGATATTAGTCGTATCTCCTGTCTTTACCGCTGTTTTCGCACTTGCTCCATTCGGCTGCGGAGTCGGAGTTGCAGTTACAGTCTGTGCCTGTGTAATACTGAAATTCACCTGTTTAGTATCCTGCTCCCCTGTATTCTCCCATTCACTTCCATTATACTTCTGACGGTCAAATGTAACTGTCAATGTGTAGGTTCCAGCTTTCGTAATTCCAAATGCAGCAGTATAAGGTGCACTGCTCCAGCTATTTGTATTGATCACTTTCCAGTTATACGGTACATAGCGGACATCTCCCTTTCCCGGACTTTCATTGTCCATACCCGCTCCGACTGCTGTAAATGTAATCTTTGACTGTGTTGTGTATCCATCTGAACTGATTCCTGTAATCTTATTATCTGCCGGATCTGCAATTTTCGCCTTGCGGGTAGCTTTAACCGTAAACTGAACTTTCACTTCTGCACTGATCTGCTGTTCATTATCAATCACAACTGACTCTGTATAGGAGCCGGCCTTTAAACCCGCCTTCGGGCGGATTTTAAATGTACAGCTCTCCCCCGGTGCAAGCTCTGTGGCTGAAAGTTTCCCGATTTTAAAGTTTTACCTGACGGTGCATTTAAAGTTACATTTGTATTCCCCTCATTCGTCACTGTAACTTTCTGCGCTTCCGGTGCCTCACTATATCCTTCTTTTGCTTTTCCAAAATTCAGTTCTTCCGGTGTTACGGATAATTTATAAATCTTTTTCACTTCCGAAACAGTCGCAGAAGCTTTGATCGTTGTTAATACATCTTCCTGTCCTTCCGAACTGGTCTGGGCTATCTGAATACTGTCCAGATAATTGCCGACTTTCAGACCGGTCACCGGTACTGCTGTAAATGCAGCAGAATCTCCCGGCTCCAGCACTGATGCCGAAAGTTCCCCAATATCAAAATACTCTGCATATGGCTGCATCAGCGAAACAGTTGTATTTCCTGTATTGGTAAGTGTAATGGTCGTCGCTTCAGGAGTATCATAACCTTCCTTCAGATCATCATAACTGAAAGATTCCGGATCTGCCTGAACTGCTGTGATCTGTTCCTGTTCTGCCTCTTTTACAGATACTTCCGCAGTTACCTGCGCTGCTACTTCCGAATCCTCTTCACTTTCAAATATCAGGGTATCACTGTAATCACCCTTCGTCAGACCGGTTTTTGGCTGTACCATGAACATAAGAGAATCACCTTTTGCAATCTGTATTCCTGATACAGCTTCACTTCCATCTTCGTTCATCACCTCAAAATAATCTGATTTCGGTATCTTTAAAGTGACAATTCCGTCCCCTGTATTTATTACGGTTACAGACAGTGTCTCATTGGCCTGTGTATAATTTTCTTCGATATCGCTGAAATTAAGACTTCCTGTATTTACCTCAAGAGACTGTGCCTCAAGAGATGCATCTGCATTGTCACCTGCCGATGGAGCCTCGCTGTCATCCGGCGTCTCTGTCGGTTCTGCAGAAGGCTCATCCGAAGGCTTCAGATCTTCGTCATCTGATGAATCATCCTCACCTTCAACTGCAATCTTCGCTTCAAAAGAAACCTCAATACCTTCTTCCGTCCGGTATGTGATCATATCATCATATTCACCCGGTTCCAGCCCTTCCCTCGGCTGTATCCATACGCTTACAGATTCACCTGCACTCAGCGGTTCTATAATATCCTGAGCCATAAAATGTTCCGGACTGATCTCCTGAAAATTCAAGCTCTCATTTCCGGTGTTCGTAATCTGCACATACTGTGCTTCCACATCCTCAAGATCACCCTTTACTGTTCCAAAATCACAGATCTGATCTTCGCTGTCCTCTACAGTGACAGTCGCTTCGTAAGTCTTTTTATCTTTATCATCTTCACCTGCTGCCTGTCCATCTTTCTCTGATCCATCTGTCTGCACATTTCCGTTCTCATCCACCTGCAGCTGATCTTCTGTATAAATTTTCATCTGGGAATCATCAGTACCTTCTGTTGTTTCCTCCGGCTGACCTTCTGTGTTCTGAGATCCATCTTCCTGTTCATTCCCTGCATTCTGCTGTACATCTTCTGTTCTATCTGTGTCCTGATTTTCAGAATCCTGACTGCCTTCTGCATTATCTGCTGTTTCTTCCAGCTGTGCATCCTCTGTTCCATCTGCCGTTTCTGCCTGCTGTGTATCCTCTGCTTTCGCCTCTTCTTCAGTTGCAGCTACCTCTAACGTCTTTGCAGTAAGAGTACCTGTCAGTCCGCTTCCATCTACAGGAGTCAGATCAAGCACAAGTCTGCATCCCAAATCATCCTGAGTGATCGTATAGGTCTTCTCAGTACCTACCTGTGTTAACTCCTTCTCCCCGGTCTGTCTTGACCAGGAAAAAGTGAAATCTTCATCTGTAACCTCTTCCGGTGTAACCTTTGCATAATCTGCACTCACTACTACGCCTACAGCTGCCAGTCCCTTAATCTTAAGCTTACCGCCCAATTCTCCTGACGGAGCTGCCGCAAAAACCATGGATGGAATCATTGAAATAACCATCATCACAGTCATTACAACTGCAAGAAATCTCTTTCTCTCCATCTGTAGTCCTCCTTTTCATTTATAATAAAATTTGTAATTATTCAGCAGCCGCTCTGAAGGTACTGAATAATTACAGTTCTGTGATGCTTCTGTGTCTGTCTGCCCTTTTCATTCCCATCACAGACCACAGCACCGTTTTTCTCTTTATAAAAGCATTATAGCATCGCATTTTCCGGAAATGTAATCTGTATTTTCTCCCTTAAAACAACTTCAGCCCCTGAGTATCAGAGTTCAATTTTCTCCAATATTCAGGGACCGAACTGTGTTTTACAGTTATTTCTCCGATATATCACGTGATATCCATAATTTGACCGAACAGTTTTTATCCTTCTACTATCAGATATTTTCCATCCGGCAGAGTAAATACTTCACTTGCATCTTCCAGTTCTTCATCTGACATTCCTTCCACATCAGCGCCTGCTTCTTCCAGATATTCTCTCACTTCTTCAATAGAATCCACAACCTGCGCCATGCAATCCTCAAGGAATGCTTCCGCTGCTTCATATGATTCTGCTACCGGCTGTGGAAAAAGCTGCTCCTGATTTTCAAGAAACGTATTAATACATTCTTCTGTAAACATTTTAAATAACCTCCTCAATCTTTCCCTTTGCCCGGATCAGCTTCTCAAGGACCGGTTCAACCTGTTTTGTCATATAGGACGCAGCTGACCGTACCCCCTCCTTGGAATGCTCCATGGCAAAGCCATATTTTACCGCTTTAAGCATCTCTATATCATTATATTCGTCTCCGAACGCAATACATTCTTCCGGCGAAATATGATATCTTTTCTGATATTCTCTGATTCCTTTTGCCTTGTTTGTTCCAAAAGGAATAAAATCAATCCACTCATTTCCCGAAGTGACAACAACACATTCTTTTCCAAATCTGTCCATCCAGTATTTCACAGATTCTTCTGTAAGGCCGGCCGGTTCAAACACAGCCAGCTTCATGATAGGATCCGTCATCTCTTCCATGCTGTTTACAAATCTGCATTCATTTTTTACTTCATATAACATATGGTCATGAAATCTCTTTGTCTTCGGCATCAGATAGTGGTAATCCTTTGCAGAACAGGTAAACTCGGCATCCTTCTTTTCCAGGATTGCAGAAATAATCTCCCCTGCCAGCTTTCTGTCAAAAGAATCCTGATACAGTACCTCTCCATGATCCACTGCCAGTGCACCATTCTCCGAAATATAGGAAATCTCTGAAGCAACAGGCGCAAACAGCTTTGTCATATTCGGATATTGTCTTCCACTGGCTGCCACAAACATAATCCCCAGTTCCTCTAACTGCCTGATCAGCGAAAAAATTTCTTCAGGCAGAGACTGTGCCTTATGTAAAAGTAACGTCCCATCCAGATCACTTGCAACCAGCTTAATCATTTCCATGTTCCTCGCAAATCTTTACCAGATCTGTCGGTTTCTCAGCGACAAGATCTGCTCCATTCTCATTCAGTTCTTTTCGGTCACGAAAGCCCCATAGCGCACCTACTGTATACATTCCTGCTGCTTTACCGGTCTTCATATCTGTACTTGTATCTCCCACATACATGCATTCTTCCGGTTTTACACCAAATTTCTCCGCAACCATAAGCGGACCATCAGGTGCCGGTTTCCTGCGGATTGCTTCACTCTGACCGACTACCATATCAAATTCCCCGTCAAAAAGCTGCGCAATTACTTTCACAGCTGCAGGATGAGGTTTATTTGAACAAACTGCCAGCTTCATTCCATGTTCCTTCAATTTCTTTAAGGTTTCCGGTATGCCCTTATAGGGAACTACTTTATACATCGGATCTGCTTCAAACATTTCCCGGTAAAGCCTCTGTCCCTCATCATAATGCGCAAGTTCCGGATCCCCCGCATCCTTAAGTGCGCGGCGGATCAGCATATTTGCCCCTTCTCCGCTGTAATATCTGAAATTATCCACCGGAAGTGTTTTCAACCCGAATTTTTCCATAATAATATTAGTCACATAAGCCATGGAATCCAGCGTATCAGCCAGTGTTCCATCCAAATCAAATATACATGCTTTAATCATCTTTTGTCATCCTCTTAAATCAATTCCTGATTTCTTCATTTCATAAAATAATCTGGCAACCGGGAGTCCTACCACATTATTGTAATCTCCGCTAATCCCCTTTACATAAATTCCGAAAAGTCCCTGGATGCCATAGCTTCCAGCCTTATCCATAGGCTCTCCTGTAGCAACATACTCTCTGATCTCCTCATCTGAAACCGGATAAAAAGTCACATCTGTACTTTCATAGAAAGTATGTTCTGTCCAGACTTTTTCTTTCTTTTCCCATACAGAAACGCCGGTATATACCTGATGAGTATTTGCCTGAAGTTTCTTTAATGTATTCACTGCATCCTCTGTATCATGAGGTTTGCCAAGGATCACATTCTCAAACACTACCACTGTGTCAGATCCGATCACAATTGTTCCGTCGGCACTATCTTTCATAGTGCGGATAACAGAAGCTGCTTTATCCGAAGCCAGCTGTTTTACTGCCTCTCCCGGATTGTCTGAGATACGATTCTCATCACCTGATGCAGGCAGCACTTCAAAATCCACGCCAGCCCGTTCCAACAGTTCTTTTCGTCTGGGTGAAGCAGATGCCAAAATAATTTTTCTCATAATAACCTCTTCTTTCCTGTCATAGTATACCTTGTATCTTTTTGGTATGCAACTGCTTTCATTAACTCTTTCCATAAAATTTCGCTTTTCTTTTTATCTGAAAAGTATTAAAATAACAATAACCTATAGCTGAATAAAATGGTGTCAGGAGTAAAAGATATTTTTATCCTGACTCGCTGTCAAAAATAGGAGAATATCAGAAAGGAGTTTATGATTATCATGGCTAAAATTAATAAATACTGGGGATATGTTGCAATAGGTGCCCTTACAGCAGCTGCTGCCGGTGCTGTAGCTGCCCTTATTGCCAAAAAAGGATCCTGTAAAGAGGATTTTGATTTTGAAGATGACTTTGATGATTTCGATCTGACTGATGAAAAGGAAACTGCTAAGGAAGAGCAGGAACCTGCCGAAGATTTCCAGTCCTGGGAACATACAGGCGAACAGTCTGCAACAGATGACACCGAAAGCGAAGAATCTGAAGAAGCTGCTGATACAGACGATTCTGAGAAGTCTTCCGATAAAGCTGCTGAAGTTGAGATTAAAGATGCAGAAGAGGAAGAAGATGCCGATGAACCTGAAACTTTTGAAGAGACTATGGACGCTGCATCTGAATCTGAAGAATAAACGTTACCGTTCACAGTAATGTAAACAAAAGGGAATGTTACTTCACGATTGTACAATCGTAAAAGAAACATTCCCTTTTTATTCTGATTATATTACCATTTCAGTCTCATTATGCTTTCGGAAGTTTAAATGAGCTCTTCAGAGACACGATACGGTTGAATACCGGTGCACCCTCTTTAGAATCATGGATATCTGCACAGAAAAATCCTGTTCTTACGAACTGGAAGCTGTCATAGCCTTTCGCTTCCATAAGTGCCGGCTCTACATATGCGGTAACTTTTGTCAGAGAGTTCGGATTTACATTCAGAGAACCATCTTCTTTGTTGTATACACCCTTCTCCTCGTCTACGATATTCTCATAGAGACGTACTTCTGCTTTTCCTGCCTGACTTGCTTCTACCCAGTGAATGGTTCCTTTTACTTTTCTGCCATCCGGTGCATTGCCACCCTTTGTTGCAGGATCATAAGTACAGTGTACAACACGTACAGTTCCATCTTCATCAGCTTCATATCCTGTACAGGTTACAAAATATGCGTTCATAAGACGAACCTCTGTGCCTGGGAACATTCTCTTATATTTCTTAGGCGGATCTACCATGAAGTCTTCTCTCTCAATATAGAGTTCTCTGCCAAACGGTATTTTACGGGTTCCCAGTTCTTCGTTCTCCATATTGTTCGGAGCTTCCAGATATTCTACTTCGCCTTCCGGGTAATTATCGATCACAAGCTTAATCGGATCAAGAACGGCCATCAGGCGCGGACGTTTCAGTTTCAGGTCCTCACGGATGCAGTATTCAAGCATTGCATAGTCAACAGAGCTGTTTGCTTTGGATACACCGCAGAGTTCTACAAACATTTTGATGGATTCCGGTGTAAATCCACGGCGGCGCAGTGCTGCGATGGAAACCAGACGCGGATCATCCCATCCGTCTACGATGCCTTCCTCTACCAGTTTCTTGATATAACGTTTACCTGTAACTACATTTGTCAGATACAGTTTTGCAAACTCAATCTGCTTCGGTGGCTGTGGATATTCCAGTTCTTTTACAACCCAGTCATACAGTGGTCTGTGATCCTCAAACTCCAGAGTACAGATGGAATGTGTGATTCCCTCAATGGCATCCTCGATGGGATGGGCGAAATCATACATTGGATAGATGCACCATGTATCACCTGTTCTGTGGTGAGTCATATGAGCAACACGATAGATAACCGGGTCGCGCATATTCATGTTCGGAGATGCCATATCGATCTTGGCACGAAGCACTTTCTCTCCGTCTGCATATTTACCTTCTTTCATCTCTTCAAAAAGCTGCAGGTTCTCTTCTACGCTTCTGTTTCTGTATGGACTTTCTTTACCCGGCTCTGTAAGAGTTCCACGATATTCACGTATCTGATCTGCTGTCAGGTCACATACATAGGCTTTGCCTTTCCGGATCAGCTTTACAGCAGCTTCATACATCTGTCCGAAATAGTCAGATGCAAAAAACAGTCTGTCTTCCCAGTCTGCACCAAGCCATTTGATATCTGCCTTGATGGATTCTACAAACTCACTCTTTTCTTTGGTCGGGTTTGTATCGTCAAAACGCATGTTGAACTTGCCGTTATATTCCTGTGCAAGACCATAGTTTAAAAGAATAGATTTCGCATGACCGATATGAAGATATCCATTCGGTTCCGGTGGGAAACGCGTATGCACGGTGTCATAAACACCCTCTGCTAAATCTTTATCAATGATATTCTCAATAAAATTCTTGGAAACTGTTTCGTTCTCCATCTTCTTCCCTCCTGTTGTCGTATTTTATACTGTTTTTTCACACATCTATATATAAAAAATACAACTGAATATTTTTTATGTCGAATGAATTTATATTATCATTGGAAATTCCATCTGTCAACTGTTTACACAACAGTGACATGCCTTATATTCAGCTTTTAAATTTGTTACAGTGTTACTGTTCACACATACACTCTCTTTCAGCAGCTCATATCCTTGACTAACATCTTGCAAAATATTATAATTATATCAACATATCAAGGAGGTGTGTCAATATGAGTAATGCACTACCAATTGAAGATTTAAGTAAAACTTACCTAGAACATTCTATGGTTATCAATAACTTTGTTATCAAAATCGGCAGCCAAATCAAAGACAGCTTATGTCGTGTCTTTGGTGATGGTGTTCAGTATGAATGGCGTGAAAATGATGATAAAGTAATCATTCCTGACGTATCAATCATCTGTAATCTGAGAGACCGTAAGAACATTTCTTTTACTGGCATTCCCCGCTTTGTGATGGAAGTTTTGTCCAATGCCACAGAAGAATATGATCGACATGAAAAGATGGATATTTATTGCAAGGTCGGTGTCTCTGAGTATTGGATCGTTGACTGGAGAAAAAAATCTGTAGAGATTTATCTCTTCGATTTCAAAGAAGATGGCACTGGTTATCCGTATCTTTATAAGACTGTCACAGCCCAGAATAAAGAAGATTTACATCTGGTTATGTTTCCGAATCTGAAGATAACCTTTGACGAGCTGTTCGACATTGGTGAATATTAATACTACAAAGAGCAGGTGCTGCATCTGCTCTTTTTTGTTTTTTCAGACTCATCTGCATATTGATTTCATGATCTGCATATGCTATAATGCCAGTAGGCAAAAAAGATATGACTATGTTCCATGTGAACAAAGAACGAGCCCCGGATGTACCGCTAATACATTCGAGGGCTCTTCTCTTTTTATTTCAGTGGTTGAGCATCCACCAGGCTATTTGTTGTCCTTGTTGTGTCTGTCTAACCATTTGCAGATGAGATGGCAAGTCACACCTGCCGCAACAGTCACAAAAAAAGATATGACTATTTCCATATGTTCACCTCCTCCCGTTGCCGGGTCTCGGTTGGACAACACTGTAAGTGTATCATATCTCTTGTTATTCTAAAAGTACAAACAGTTCTTAGAAATTACCAAGTTTCAAGAAATCTTTTATTTTTAAGCAATAAAAAAAGCTGATGACGGGAATTGAACCCGTGACCCCTTCCTTACCAAGGAAGTGCTCTACCTCTGAGCCACATCAGCATTGTGTCGGATTTACCGCTCACATTTAAATATATTACCAGAACTTGTTTGTATTGTCAATCCCTATTTTTAACTTTTTGATTTTTATTTTTGGGTTTTATACAGATATCTTTCTATTTTTGATATTGCTCCAACTGCTCTCTGATTTTGGTTCGGATGCGCTGTAATGCATTATCTATGGACTTGGGTGTTTTTCCCATGATCCGGGCAATCTCTCCGTATCCGTTTCCTGCCAGATAATATTCAAGAACCTGGTTCTCCATTGGACTTAACGTTGCCGTTATCTCCTGCTCCAGATCCTGGAGATTCTCCTGGTCAATAATGATAGACTCCGGGTTCTCTCCCCAGTTATCTCCAAGATGTTCTTCATTTTCCCCATCCTGTTCGCTGAGGGAAATATAGGAATTCAGCGGCTGGTGCTTCTGCCTGTTGGAACTCTGGATGGCGTTGTAGATCTGTCTGTCCACACATATACTGGCAAAGGTCTGGAATGCAACATCCCTGTCCGGCTGGTAATCGCGGACTGCCTTAAACAGTCCGATCATGCCTTCCTGTATCAGGTCATCGTTCTCCCCGCCTATCAGGAACATGGTCCTTGCTTTCTTGCGGACCATGTTCTTGTATTTTTCCATCAGATAGTCGAGGATTTCTGATTCCCCGTTTTTGAAACGGGAAATTAATTCTTCATCTTTAATTCCGTCATACTGTTTCATCAATTTAACCCTTCCGTATTTCTGAAAATCTCTATCATTCGCCCAGAGGGCTTCTTATAACATAACAATATTGTGGAATAATTTTCTGCTGCAAAAATTCCTCTTAATAATCGCTGCACATCCTCACGAAGCCTTTATCTCAGTCTGAGATAAACTTACTTCTTCTGCAGTCTCTGACGTACAATCTCATATCCAAGTACTCCGGCTGCCACAGATGCATTGAGGGAATCAATGTCACCCTTCATAGGAATAGATGCCACGAAATCACACTTCTCACGGATCAGTCTGCTTACACCTTCACCTTCATTGCCAATCACTACGCCGATCGGACCTGTCAGGTTAAGATTGTACATGGTTTCACCGCCCATATCTGCACATACAAACCACATGCCCTGTTCTTTCAGTTCATCGATGGTATGTCCCAGATTGGTAACTTTTGCAACAGGTGTATAGTTTAATGCACCTGCTGAAGTCTTGGCAACTGTGGAAGTCAGTCCAACTGCTCTTCTCTTGGGAATAATCACCCCATGTGCACCTGCAAGGTTTGCTGTACGGATGATCGCACCAAGATTATGAGGATCCTCAATATTATCCAGGATAAAGATAAAGGGATCTTCTCCTTTTTCCTTTGCCTTCGCAAGAATATCTTCTACACTTGCATATTCATAGGCTGCCACCTGAGCGATTACGCCCTGATGTGCGCCTGTCTCGCTTAACTGATCCAGACGTTCTTTTGCCACATAGTTAATAATCGTATCTTTTTTTCTTGCCTCTCTGGCAATAGTGCGGACCGGTCCGTCCTGGCATCCGTCCAGGATAAAAAGCTTATCTACACATTTGCCGGAACGAAAGGCTTCCAGAACCGCATTGCGTCCTTCTATCTGTTCACTCATATCTTATCCTCTCCGATCCCTGCACGGACCAGTTCTATGATCCTGCTGAAATCATCTTTTAAATATAAATAGCCCATCAGAGCTTCAAAACCTGTTGCCCTGCGGTAGTCTGCCATAGTTGCATGTTTGGCCATTGTAGGAGAATGAGCATTCCTTCCTCTTCTGTAAACGCTGTGTTCCTCCTCTGTAAGCATGGGCTCGATTACTTCCATCATGGAAGACTGAGTTCCTGCCTTAACCAGACTGCTGGCTTTTCTGTGAAGCTGGTTTACCGGACAGTTGCCTTTTTTTACAAGGATCGTGCGGATTACCAGTTCATAGACGCCATCTCCGATATACGCCAATGTCAGCGGAGAATAGGTTCGCAAGTCTTTATCTTCCAAATGAAACAACTGATGAAGCATGCCTTTCAAACTACTCAAATTCTCTTCATTAAGTCCGTTTGTCTCACTCATATCATTTAAGCTCGTTTCCATTTTACTCCCTCGCGGGTATCCTTAAGGATGATTCCCTTAGCCAGAAGCTCATCTCTGATCTCATCTGCTCTTGCGAAATTCTTTGCTTTTCTTGCTTCCTGACGCTCTGCGATCAGGTCTTCGATTTCTTTATCAAGGATTTCTTCTGTTTTCACAGCCTTCAGACCAAGTACATCGCATAATTTCACCATTGTGTCAAGAAGTGCTCCTGCAAATTCTGCGGAACTTGCCTCTGATACATTTGTATTTGCAAATTTAACCAGTTCAAAAATTGCTGCCAGTGCATCTGCTGTGTTGAAATCATCATCCATAGCTTCTTCAAATTTCTTTACGAATTCCTGTGCCTGTGCAAGCAGTTCTTTCTCTGCATCTGTTGCAGTTTCTGTCTGTGCTGCTGCTTTTCTGTCCTTTAAGTTTGCTGCTGCATCTGTGATACGTTCTAATGCATTCTTTGCAGCTTCCATCAGATCTGCGCTGAAATTCAGCGGACTTCTGTAATGTGCGTTCAGCATGAAGAAACGAAGCACCTGCAGGTCATACTGTTCACTGATCTCACGAACAGTACGGAAGTTTCCAAGAGACTTGGACATTTTTCTGTTATCAATATTTAAGAATGCATTGTGCATCCAGTATTTTGCAAAGATTTTGTCGTTGCAGCATTCACTCTGTGCGATTTCGTTCTCATGATGAGGGAAGATCAGATCTTCTCCGCCTGCATGGATATCAATCTCATCGCCAAGGTATTTTTTCGCCATAACAGAACACTCAATATGCCATCCCGGACGTCCGTCACACCATGGTGAAGGCCAGGATGGTTCTCCCTCTTTCTTCGGTTTCCAGAGAACAAAATCCAGTGGATCTTCTTTCTGGTCTTCACCGGATACCTGCAGAGAACGGAAGCCGGACTGCAGATCATCCAGGTTCTTGTGCGAAAGTTTGCCATATTCTTTGAACTTCTTAACTCTGAAATAAACAGTACCGTCTGCTGCCGGATAAGCATATCCCTTATCAACCAGAGTCTGGATCATACTGATCATTCCGTCGATTTCCTGTGTTGCCTGTGGATTGGTTGTGGCAGGTTTTACATTCATGCCATCCATATCTTTCTTACACTCTGCAATATAACGCTCGGAAATTTCCTGTGCGCTTACGCCCTCTTCGATTGCTTTCTTGATGATCTTGTCATCTACGTCTGTAAAATTGGAAACATAGTTTACTTCATATCCTTTGTATTCCATATACCGGCGTACGGTATCGAAGATGATCATCGGACGTGCATTTCCGATATGGATCAGGTTGTATACAGTCGGACCGCAGACATACATACGAACTTTTCCCTCTTCAAGAGGTACGAATTCTTCTTTTCTACGTGTCAGTGTGTTAAAAAGTTTCATATTTTATTCCTCCAGTTTTCTCTATCATTAACTCTCTTTTCTTTCATTAAGAAGACAGATCGCCTGAGATGCAATTCCTTCTTCTCTTCCCGTAAATCCCAGTTTTTCCTCTGTAGTGGCCTTAATGTTCAGCTGAGACTCATTGATTCCCATTGCTTTTGCCATATTGGCTCTCATCTGTGGAATATGAGGTGCCATCTTTGGTTTCTGTGCAATGATCGTTGCATCTATATTTCCGATCTCATAATGGTGCTCTCTCAAAAGCTTCGTCACATGTTCCAGCAGCAGAATACTGGAAATTCCTTTATATGCAGGGTCTGTATCCGGAAAATGTTTTCCGATATCGCCCAGTGCAGCAGCTCCCAGAAGTGCATCCATAACTGCATGGATTAGTACATCTGCATCTGAATGTCCCAGGAGACCTTTTTCCCAGTCTATCTTCACACCACCCAGGATCAGATCTCTGTCTTCGGTCAGTCTGTGTACATCATATCCCATTCCAACACGCATAATCATTCTCCTCTTATATCCAGCATCTTGCTGATTCTCAATAAGCTTAACCGTCTCCTTGTATAAGGAGCAAGTCTGAGGCTTGGCAAAACAGCCGATTCATCGAGTCCGATATCATAAACGGTTTTCGCGCATCCGGCTTTCTCCAGCAAACGGAACATAGTCTGTTCGCTGGGAAGCTCATCAATAATCTCCTCTATCCCGTTCAGGCATTTTTCCAGATGCTGGGGTGAAATAGTTTCTAACAATTCCGGCTCGTTTTCTTTTCTTATTTCTTCCAGAAGTCCTTTTTTTCCAAAAGTTTCTTTCAGAAGCTCCTCGTCCTCATTCTCATAGGGTTTTGCGTGACATCTTCCCTGTGTGATGGCTGCAGCGATACGCTTGTATTCTTCCAGTACAAGAAGTGCTGCTACAGAAACCTTCTCTCCATGGAGTGCATCCAGCGGACCATTGATCACTTCCATATCCCACAGATGTGTGACCTGGTGCTCTGCACAGGACGCAGGCCTTGAATTACCAATCATCTGCATTGCAAGTCCGGAAAGAATCAATGCATACATAAGCTGTTCGCATTCATTTTCCTCTCCCTCTGTAATATCCTGAATCGAAGATTTCACAGTTTTTAACGCTTTCTCTTCCAGCTTTACAGTTTCGCGGCAAAAATACTCTCCGGTGACCAGGTTCGCGATCTTCCAGTCTGCAAGACAGATGTATTTCGCCATCAGGTCTGAAATCCCGGCTGCAGTCAGGCGCTGTGGTGCTTTTGAAAAAATATCTGTATCTGCATATACACAGATTGGAGCTACTGAAGGCACAGTCTTCTTTACTCCATCCAGGGTCATTGCTGCTACTGTTGTTACAAATCCATCTCCACTTGCTGCGGTAGGCACTGAAATGAAAGGTACTTTGTAATTATGTGCAATATAACGGCTGATATCATGGATCGTGCCTGCTCCTACTGCAAGGATCAGGTCAATGTCCTCTTCCATGTTGTTCTCCACAATTTTTATTGCATGCCGGTCCGCCTGAAGTCCCTCTGCATCCAGAACAAGTACCTGACACCTGTCATAGATATCCTCCATAAGTTCTTCTGTTGCTGCATAGGTATTGGTATCGCAGATGACCAGCGGGGATATGTACTCTCTGAGCATTCCCTCTGACATCTCTTCTTCAAGCTTCTCTACAGCTCCGGCTTCTATCAAAATCTCTTTCACTGCAATCTGGTGTTCCCTGCCGCAGCTGCAAGGTCGGGCAAAATCGTCCGCATCAACTCGCATTTAAATTCTTCCTCCTGACTTTCCTGAATCAAGCGGATAAAATCATCCGTTTGACTATCTGCTCATAATTGAATAGTTGTTTCACAGCCTGATTCGGTTAAACTTTTTTCTATAGGCATAGTTCGTTGGTATTATACATGATTTTCCTGTAAAAATCAATCATTCCGCGCAGGTCTGGCGGCTACAGGTTCAAATAATTATATACAATCTTTGAAATCTTCTGTATATTCGTCACCGCCGTTTCCTCCGGACAGCCTTCTGACATAATACACAGAATGTATGTTGTCTTTTCGCCATAGACAATTGCGATATCGTGCTGATCCTGGTCTGTCTCGCCGGTCTTGTTGGCAGATTTTATTCCATCCGGAAGTCCCTGGGGGATTTTCCAGGTGTTTTCCTGATTTGACAGAAGATTTAACATTTCTTCTGATGCATCTTTGCTGACACATTCCCCCTTGTAGATTTTTTCAAGCAGAGTGCCGCAATCTTTTACAGAAGTCATGTTTCTGCCACCCAGACTCTCCTGTGCGGATGCTGCAGGATGGAGGGTGTGCTGCACACTTGTCTCTGTATAGCCCTCTTTTTCCAGATATTTGTTAATATCCTCCGCACCTTTTTTGAAATCAAGGGAATCTGTCTGAAGCTTCACCAGTTCATTGCAGGATTCATTGTCACTGACTGTGATCATATTCCACAGCAGGTCATTTAATTTTACATCTACAGTTTTTGTATCTGCAGTATTTAATTTCTTTGCCTCATCTGCCTTTACCTGCTCCATGTCCTCATATGTCTTTGCCATTACAAAAGCTTTGATCAGACTTGCAGAATAAAGGGGAGTATCATTGATCAGGATTTCCTTTTCTTCATTAAGGTCTTTCACATAAACACTCCAGGTTCCCTGATATCCGGACAGCATCTTCTCAAGCTGGGGCTTCAGATTATCCATCCCAAGATTATCCATATTCACGATCTTTCCCGTATCATCCACAATAAAACCATCATCCGTCACTGTGCTTTCCTGAAGCAGGGCGCCATTTGTACCGCCAAAATAATAGCTCCCGTCAAAATTCATCTCATAACAGTCCATCTCAAGTGAATGGATACCTGGCTCGGTTACCAGTCTGCCATTTTCATCAAAATAATAATATCCGTTCAGAGTAATCCCGTCTATTGCCAGATTGTCAATATACCTTACCTGCGTTGCTGCTGACAGACGCCCCAGATTGTTCACAAAGTAATATCCGTCAAATTTCTCTGCCTCCTGGGCATTCTGTGTATCAGCTTCCTCATCTGTCTTATCCCCAAACACTGCAACACCTTTCAGATGCTCTATATGAGGACTGCAGGCTTTGAATTTCCCATCTGTATCATGATAATAATATCCGTCAAATACAGTTCCGTCTATTTCATAATTCTGAAAATAATGGATCTCTGCCTGGGTACTTCCGGCACCGTTCACATCCAGACAGTAAAATCCGTCACTCTTCATCATATATTTGCCACTTCCGTCTCCCATGGGCTGAATCTGTGCCTGCCCGGTGACAGATGCAAGGCTCTGCTGTGCAGCCATAACAGGAACCGGCAAAGCCAGTGCCATGGAAATGGCTCCGGCCAGACTTCCGGCTATGATATAATTTTTAATATGATATTTCGCTGTTTGTCTATTTTTTCTCATGCAAAACTCCTTTTACGGTTTCTTTTCACATCCCATTCGCAGTAAGCAAAGTATATATTGTTTTATTCAGGATAGCAAGATTTTTATCTTTTTTCCAGCAAAGACCAGAATCTCAGTATCAGTGTTCAGTTCTTTTCTCTTATCCTGTTCCAGAAGCTTCCCAGCTGTTCTTCCACAGTATTTAAAGTACAGTTTCCCCTGTCAGACCACTCAGCAGGAAACAGATTCCTGTAATCTTTCCCTGCAAATCTCTCGTCCAGCAGAAGTATGATCCCTGTGTCCTCCTGGGTTCTGATCACACGCCCGGCTGACTGCAGCACCTTATTCATCCCCGGATATCTGTATGCATAATCAAATCCATTCACACCCTTTTTATCATAATACTGCCTGAGAATCTCCCTTTCTGTTCCAATCTGAGGAAGACCAGTCCCTATGATGATTGCTCCGATCAGCTTCTCTCCCATCAGATCAATCCCCTCTGAAAAAATCCCGCCCATCACGCAAAATCCTACCAGCGTTCCCTCTGATGCAGAAAATTCCTCCAGAAATTCCTCTTTCTCCCTTTCATTCATTCCCGATGTCTGCGAAATACAACGAACCCATTTCGCCGAAAACTCATTCTCATACACCTCCAGAACATCTTCCATAAATTTATAAGAAGGAAAGAATACCATATAATTTCCTTTTCTTGTCCATACAGTTCTGGCAATGTAAGATGCGATCCTGTGATATTCCTCATATCCTCTTCTGGTATACCTGCTGCTCACATCCCGTCCTGTGAGAATGCACCTGTTCTCCTGCCTGAAAGGAGAAGTCACATAAATCCCATAGTCATCCTTTCTGGTGCTTAAAAGTGCACGGTAATAATCCATGGGAAGCAGAGTCGCAGAAAAGAACACCGCACTTTTTCCCTTTTCCAGACATCTATGAATATTTGCTGCAGGATTTACACAGAAAAGCCGCAAAATCACCTTTCCCCCTTCTCCCATTTCTGTATAAACCACATAATTTTCATCCAGAAGTTCATCAATGTTCAGGAAATCTCTCACACAGAAGTAAAATTCCAGCAGCTGCTCCGGAAGTTCCTTTCCATGAAGTTCCTCCAGGAGCTTATCCATCTCCCCCATCACCTGAAGCATTCCCAGAGAAACTGCTCCGGGATTTGGCAGGATTTCGTACTCTGTACACTCCTTTTCCAGAGTTCGAAGCTGTCTGTTCACTTTTTCCAGTGCTCGCACCAGACCTTTGCTGTAATCCCCGGCCAGTCTCTTCGCCTCCAGTACATCCGCTCTGTCCACATGAGCACTGTACATTTCCCTTCCCCTGTCCACCAGATTGTGAGCTTCATCGATCAGAAAAATGTATTCTCCGGAAGTACCCTCCCCGAAAAATCTTTTCAGATAAACATTGGGATCAAATACATAATTATAATCACAGATCACAGCGTCCACCCAGACTGCCAGATCCAGGCACATTTCAAAGGGACACACCTGCCATTTCTTCGCATATTCCAGCAGAGTATCCCTGTCATAGCTGTCCTGCGTGGTCCACAGTTCAAAAACAGCATCATTCACTCTGTCCAGATGTCCTCTCGCCCACAGACAGTTCTCAGGATTGCATTCTGTTTTATCGCAGAAGCACAGCTTTTCCTTCGCGGTAATGGTTATCACTTTAAATTTCAGTCCATGCTCCTTTAATATAGAGAAAGCTTCTTCAGCCACAGTCCTGGTAATGGTCTTTGCTGTAAGATAGAAAATATTTTCCCCCAGTCCTGCACCAACTGCTCTCACTGCCGGAAAGATCGTGGACATGGTCTTTCCTACTCCTGTAGGTGCCTGGACAAAAATCTGTCTTTCTGTGGATATAGTGTGATATACACCGGATACGATTTTTCGCTGTCCCTCACGATATTCAAAAGGGAACTCCAGATCACTCATGGACGCATTCCGTTCTTTTTTCCATGCAAGCTGGTATGCGATCCATTTATGATACCTGTCCAAAAGATTCTGGTACCACAGTCCGAGTTCTTCCAGCGTATATTCTTCTCTGAAAAACTTAAGCTCCTCTGTGTCCAGATTCCCATATGTCATCTGCACTCCGATCTTCTCCGGTTTTTGCTCCTGTGCGTAGATCCAGGCATAACACATTGCCTGTGCACGGTGAACCTCCACAGGCTTTTCCAACTGACTGACATCTGCATAAACACCCTTGATCTCATCGATCCAGCACTGTCCATCCTCTGTGAAGATTCCGTCAGCTCTGCCCTCTACCTGGATACTTACATCTTCATATTCTGTTTTATATTTAAGAGAAACCTCCGCTCTGTAATGGCTTCCCATCCTGCCCTGTATTTTTCTGTGCAGTCTGCTGCCCTTCTGCATTGCTTCTCTGTCAGAAGATCCTCCCCGGTTGTCAAGATCCCCGCTTCTTAATATAAACTCCACCAGATTTCTGACGGAAATACGAACCACCGGCTTATCCATATCAAAACACCTCACGCAACAATAGCTGTCAAATAATTATTCATATCGTCCGTTCATTATAACACAGAATTCATCATCATGTAAAAACTCCTGAATTCAAGAAAGAATCCTGCTTGCAGGATTCTCCGCCTGCAACAGGTCGCTTCAGCGACATAATTCCGCTCCGTCGCAGTGCGATCCTGCCCGGAGGGCTTTTTTATGTTATAGGAACATTACGGAGTAATTTCCTATAACATAAAAAGCCGCCAGAAATATCTATGCTGATTTCTGACGGTCCATTATTTTGTTTATCTTATAATTGGTAAACATCATATCCACCAATTGCTCCGCTGTGAAGGAGCTCCTGCAATTCTCAATTAGATCTGGGTAATTACAAAGATATCATAAATAGCCTTTACTGCAGTCTCAAAATCTCTGTTCTCCACACCGATAATGATATTCAGCTCACTGGAACCCTGGTCAATCATCTTCACATTTACATTTGCATGGGCAAGTGCTGAGAAGATTCTTCCTGCTGTACCTCTGGTGGATTTCATACCACGTCCTACAACAGCGATCAGTGCAAGGTCAGATTCCATTTCTACGAAATCCGGCTGTACTGCGCGATGGATTCCTGCGATTACCTGCTGCTCTTTCTCTTCGAATTCATCCTGATGTACATATACAGTCATTGTATCGATTCCTGATGGAACATGCTCAAAGCTGATTCCCTGATCTTCGAATACCTGAAGTACCTTACGTCCGAAACCAACCTCACTGTTCATCATGGATTTTTCAATATTGATAGAGCAGAATCCCTTTTTACCTGCAATACCTGTGATTGTAAATTTCGGTTTCTTGCATGTACTCTCAACATAAAAGTACCCTTGTCTTCCGGTCTGTTTGTGTTTTTGATGTTGATCGGAATTCCCTCTTTACGAACCGGGAAGATCGCATCTTCATGAAGAACAGTTGCACCCATATAAGAAAGCTCTCTGAGTTCTCTGTAGGTAATGCTCTCGATCACTTCCGGATTTTTAACAATACGTGGGTCTGTTACCAGGAAGCCGGAAACATCTGTCCAGTTTTCATAAAGGTCTGCCTTGATAGCCTTCGCCACAAGAGAACCGGTTACATCAGAACCTCCTCTGGAGAAAGTTTTAACTTTCCATCTTCACCAGCGCCATAAATCCAGGGATAACGGCATGTTCACATTTTGCCAGCTTTTTGGACAGAAGTCTGTCTGTCTTCTCGGCGTCCAGATTTCCGTTCTTATCAAAACGGATCACATCTGCTGCATCAACAAATTCATAACCCAGATATGCTGCCATCACCTTACCATTGAGAAATTCTCCTCTGGATGCTGCATAGTCTGTGCCTGCCTGTGCCTTGAAATCAGCTTCGATCTGAGCAAATTCATCTTCCAGAGAAAGATCAAGGTTCAGTCCGCGGATAATCTCATAATATCTTCCCTTGATCTCCTGCAGAATCGGGATGAAATCTTCCCCTTCAACTGCAGTATTATAACATTTATAAAGTAAATCTGTAACCTTTGTATCTCCGTCAAATCTCTTTCCGGGAGCGGACGGAACCACATAACGTCTGCTCTCATCACTTCTAATGATCTCCCCTACTTTCTGAAACTGTTCTGCATTTGCCAGAGAACTTCCTCCGAATTTAACAATTTTCTTCATTTTTCCTGCTCCTCATATGTCACTAAATATTTTCAGACCGATCTCCCATCAGTCTTTGTCACTCTACCAACATAAAGTCTGTTTAATATTGTATTGAATAAACGCCAATTTTGCAAGCCTTTCTTACAGAAATATCCGAAAATGGTTATTTTCCACAATCTGCCGAAGATTCCTGCTGTTTTTTTACAAATTCTGTCACATTATAAACACGAAGGATATCTCCATCCACCCGAAAATGAATATCCTTCTCTCCAAAAGGCATTCCGTAAGACCGTTCCGGATCATTCTGATAAGCAGGACGGGGATCATCTGCAAGCACTGCGATCAGAGCCTCTCTGCTTTCCCCGGGTATTCTTTCCAGAAGCTCCTGGGGAAATTCTACCTTCAGATGATGATCTTTGGAATATTCGGTAAAACTTCCTGTTGCTTCCGGATGGCAATCCGCATAAGGAATGTACGGTTTAATATCGAAAATCGGTGTTCCATTCATCAGATCTGCACCTTCTACATAAAGTACAGGGCTGTCCGGCTCATCCAGAGCTACTTTCTCAAGCTTCACACAGGATAATCCTATGGAATTGGGACGGAAGGGAGATCTTGTGGCAAAAACTCCTTTTCTCACATTTCCCCCAAGTCTGGGCGGGCGGACAGTCGGTGACCACTTTGTCCTCTTTGCCTCCGAAAACTCCCAGATCAGCCAGATATGACTAAACTCCTCCAGGCCACGGCAGGCATCCACATTTCGATATTCCGGCTCGAATACAATTCTCGCTTTAAGTACCCCTACCCGGCCACTCTGCCTGGGGATACCGAATTTGGTTGGAAAATCATTTTCTATATATGCGATTGGAATCATGGCTCTATTCTCCTTTTACCTTTTTCATAAAATGATGTTAGGTTCAAAAGGCATTTTGCCCTAACTTGATATCTACGAATTGCTCCGCTGCAAAGCAGCTCCCGCAATTCTCATAAAATAATAGCCCGGAAAAATAACTCTCCGGGCTATTATTGTTATTTCTTCTGTGCGAAATACTCTTTTGTAAGTGTAATGGCGGTTCCTGAAAGCAGGAATACACCAATTAAGTTGGGGATTGCCATGAGACCGTTGAATGTCTCAGCAATGCTCCAGAGAAGTCCCAGATTTACAGTTGCACCAAGGATTGCCACTAATGAATAGGCAATCATAAATGGGCGGATAACTTTTGCAGAGAATAAGAATTCAATGCAGCGTGCTCCGTAAAGTCCCCATCCGATAATCGTTGAAAATGCAAAGCAGCACATGGCAACTGCCGTAAAGATGGAAACCCAGCCTCCGTATGTAGCAGTAAATCCGGAAATTGTAAGTTCTGCACCTGCCGCTGCACCGTAATTTACCGGCACGCCGCTTACAAGAATCACAAGTGCTGTCAGAGTACAGATCACGATTGTATCTGCAAATACCTCAAAGATACCAAACATACCCTGTTTTACAGGCTTGCTTGTATCTGCACAGGCATGAGCGATAGACCCTGTACCAAGTCCGGCTTCATTGGAGAAAATACCTCTGGAAACACCCTTTTTCATACTGAGGAAAAAGCTTCCGATCACACCGCCTGTCACTGCTGACGGATTAAAGGCTCCATAAACAATATCATGAAAAACTGCCGGAACTCTTCCGATATTTAAGACCACAACGCCCAATGCAAGTACAATATAAAACAATGCCATAAAGGGCACCAGCTTCTCGGAAACACTTCCGATTCGCTTGATACCACCCAGCAGTACCATACCAACCAGCAGCGTGATCACAATTCCAAGAATCAGATTCAGTCTGCCTGTGGAAGACTCTGAGATCACATTGAAGTTAATAAGAGCTGTGTCAATTGCTGTTGTAATGGTATTTACCTGAGTAGCATTACCTGTTCCAAATACAGTCAGTACACCGAATGCAGAATAAAGAACTGCAAGAAATCTCCAGTTCTTTCCCAATCCGTTCTTAATATAATACATAGGTCCGCCTACATAATCCCCATGTCTGTTTCTCTCACGGAAATGTACTGCCAGGGTAACCTCTGTAAATTTCGTGCACATTCCAAGGAGCGCGGAAACCCACATCCAGAATACAGCTCCCGGTCCGCCGATGGCGATAGCTCCGGCAACACCGGCGATATTTCCAGTACCTACTGTACCTGCCAACGCAGTACAGACTGCCTGGAAAGGTGTCATGGAACCGTCAGAGGCCTCTTTTTTCTTAAAAATTCTTCCCAGTGTGGTTTTAAGCGCATACGGGAATTTGCGGATCTGGACAAAACCGGTCCGCAGGCTCAGGTAAAGCCCTACGCCGATAATACAGATCATAGCCGGGACACCCCAGATAAAATTATTTACGACGTTATTGATGGATTCAATTGTCTGAAGCATGTTAAATAAACCTTTCTTTCGTGTAATAATAACAGTTTAGCACTTTTTTCACCGTATGTACAGAAAAATTCTATTAAGATAAAGCATTAAAGCACAATAAGTTAACAGTGCAAACAGATACGATCAGCCGCTCCACTGCTTGCCATACCCATATCACTGCTTCACAGTTTGAGCAAAAGTCAAAATAACGTATAAATTTGTCATAATTTCAGTAGCATTTCCTCACCCAAACCTCTATTATTGTAAATATGAAATCAAGGAAAACACCTGTGTATTTTCTAACAGTACTTAAGCGTTTCAGTTATTCGGTGTAGCGCCGCGTAGCAAAGCGGATGATTTTATCCGCTTGACCATTTTCAACCTAAGGAGGACATGACAAAATGATTCAGAAATATACTTACGGGACCCCATTTGAAACCGATGCCATCGTAACTTCTATCCCGGCTTCTAAGGGAACTCCTGCATACGGAACTATCTCCACAGAGAACGGCTTCTCTTTTACTTATGACATGGATGACAACGATGTTGTCTATGGTCTGGGCGAATCAAACCGCGGAATCAACAAACGTGGATACGTTTATGAGAGCAACTGTTCCGACCAGCCAAACCATACAGAAGATAAAATCTCCCTCTATGGAGCACACAACTTCCTCGTAATCTCCGGAAAACAGACTTTCGGTCTCTTCGTTGATTATCCAGGAAAACTGAAGTTTGATATCGGTTACACACTCTCTTCCCAGTTAAAGATCACCTGTGAAGATGCAGACCTTTATCTGTATGTGATCGATGGTGAAACTCCTTACGATATCGTAAAACAGTTCCGTAAAATCATCGGAAGAAGCTATATCCCACCTAAATTCGCATTTGGTTTCGGTCAGAGCCGCTGGGGATATACAACTGCTGACGATTTCAGAAAAGCCGCTGACGGATATCGTGAAAACAATATTCCGATCGATATGGTATACATGGATATCGATTATATGGAAGACTACAAAGATTTCACAATCAATCAGGAAAACTTCCCTGACTTTGAGGCCTATGTCAATGAAATGAAAGAAAAAGGCATCCACCTTGTCCCGATCATCGATGCAGGTGTCAAGGTAGAGGCTGGCTATGATGTTTATGAAGAAGGCGTTGAGAAGAACTACTTCTGCAAACGTGAAGACGGCAGTGATTTCGTTTCCGCCGTATGGCCGGGCTGGACTCATTTCCCGGATGTCCTGAACGCAGATGCCAGAGCATGGTTCGGACAGAAATACGAACGTCTGATTTCCAAAGGAATTGACGGTTTCTGGAATGACATGAACGAGCCTGCAATGTTCTGCACACCGGAAGGCGTTGCTGAATTAAAAGAATACATCAAAGACAACTTCATGGACAATGAAGAAACATCTGGATTCGTTCTCGGCGCAAAGGTAAAAGGACTTGCAAATAATCCGGAAGATTACAAACGCTTCTATCACAATGTAAACGGTCAGAAGATCCGCCACGACAAGGTACATAACCTGTTTGGCTATAACATGACCCGTGCAGCAGGTGAAGCATTTGAAAAAATCGCACCTGGCAAACGTTTCCTGATGTTCTCCCGTTCCTCCTATGTAGGAATGCACAGATACGGCGGAATCTGGATGGGAGACAATAAATCCTGGTGGTCACACATCCTTCTGAACTTAAAGATGCTTCCATCCCTGAATATGTGCGGTTTCCTTTACACAGGTGCAGATCTGGGCGGATTCGGTGCAGATACCACACGTGACCTGGTACTTCGCTGGCTGGCACTGGGTGTATTCACACCTCTTATGAGAAACCACTCCGCTCTGGGAACCAGAGAACAGGAAGCTTACCAGTTTGAAAATATCGAAGACTTCCGCCATGTGATCGGTGTCAGATATCGCCTTGTTCCATATCTGTACAGTGAATACATGAAAGCAGCATTAAACGACGACATGATGTTCCGTCCGCTGGCATTTGACTACACAGACGATGCATTCGCAACTCAGGTAGAGGACCAGCTTCTCCTTGGAAACGAAATCATGATCGCACCAGTTTACACACAGAATGCAAAAGGCCGCTATGTATATCTGCCGGAAGAAATGATGTTCGTAAAATTCCTGCCTGACGGAACAATTTCTCAGGAGATTCTTGAAAAAGGACATCACTATGTAGAAGTTGCCCTGAATGAAGTTCCACTGTTTATTCGCAAAGGAAAAGCAATCCCGGTTGCTGATGTTGCGCAGACAGTAAAGGATATCGATCCTTCTACTATCCGCATGATCGGATATGAGGGAGCTGAATATGACCGTTATGATGATGACGGAGTAAGTGCTCTGTAATTTAACCAAATTAATCAGATTTATCTGCCTCAATTACAGGAATTACCAGACAGCAGTTAGAATTGAACGAGATGTCACCTCATAAAAAATAAAAAGAAACAGTCACATGTATCCAATGAATATCAATATATTCTTTCAGTTATGTGACTGTTTTCTTTGGGAAATCTGTTTTATTACAGCTTCACAATCATTGTATTTTCCTCTTTAAAAACTATTTCTCCCAATGAACTTAAAAGTGCTACATTAACCCCTTCATATTTTTGATATTCACAGCTTCCAATAAAAATATAATTCACCTCATATTTATCAAGCAGTTCCTGTACTTCTTTTTTATCTGTTGAAGTATAAATAGTTTCCACGTCTATTCTTCTTTTGTTTTCTTCATCAAGATTATTTCGCCATAACCATTCATGAACATACCATCCTAATACCGTCGGCAATCCTGTCATAGCAGAAACCCGGTTGTCATAGTCTTTATAACTGTCGCCGCAAGCTTCAAGAACAGTTGGCTGACCTGTTATATTTTTATTCAGCCATCGTATTGCTGCCGCATCTTCAGGAATGGCATTTTCTAGATAAGCAGTTGCATTGAGAGTTTGGTATTTATTTTTCAGAGGAAAACCTGTAAACCAATTTGTTGTAGCATTTATGAAATATCCACAGGTAGATATAAGAAGTATTATTGCCATTCCCCCAACGGTTATCTGCACTTTTGATAATCTTACCTTTTTCTCATATCTATTATCCAATTTAGTTTCTTGCAAAATTTTTATTCTGTCTGCCACAAAAAATACCAAAATATACGACATCATAAGTGCAAAAAGTATATATGCCTGATAAGTCAGCTTAAACATAGTATTTGCTCTTGGTGCTGTTTTTTCATAGATATCTCTTACATAAACGATTTCCGGAATCAATATTAGTCCCATTGCACAAAGAGAAAGTACAACTCCGTATAAATCAGAAACATTAATTTTGTAAAATAAATTCCTGGTTTTTTATTTGTAAAATTTCTATTTTTTATCAGCGTAGATACGACAAATAATCCACATATAAGCAATGGAAAAGCCCATAATACACAAAACTGATAAAACGCCGTATGAATTTTCACTATTCCGATTCCCTGTACCATAACGCTTTTAAACTGTAAATGGAATGGTAACGAAATCAACACAGCAGTCAGCAGAAGTTCTATCCATTGCACAACGCTCCATTTTATACCGGTTCTCATATCTGAAGGTTTCATATCTGTAGAATTAAGATATCTCTTCAAATTTCCAAAAAACAGTGTTCCACATATTACAACATAATAAATCATAAAATCCCATGTATTTGAAAACAGGAAAATTCCAAGGAACAGTCCCAGCAGAAATATCTCTTTCTGTTTCCAGCTTTTACCGGAATTTCTTTTTATCCATGCATATAAAATCCCCAATACTGCCAAAACAAAAAACACATTAATCACATGCGCATGTAAATCCCCAAGAACAAAAGAATATGAAGGAAATTCATGAATTGTCTCGTCCCCTGTCACAGGTGGATCAAATCCTATAAATCGTGTTGTGCTTGGAAACCAGTAATCTTCTCTTATCCCCAGTAATGTAAAAATTTTTCCATATATAATATAATGAAGGTTTCCACTCATGGATACAGATAAACCTGCTAAAATACCTCCAAAATCTGTTATCCATGCTCTTCCCCTTTTACCTAATTTATCCTTAAGCATCTGGCGCACAAGACTAAATGGCAATACAAACGCAAATGCAGCTATCATGGTACGCATAAGATTGTATGTAATCTCTACCTTTGTTCCTGTAAGTTTCGTAAGAAACACCGCAAAATATTGACCACCATAATAGTAGTTAAAAGCTTTGCCAGCATACCACATATCTTCTGACGGAAGTGTTGTGCTATGCATCATAGACTTCATAAAACCAAAATCCATATATTTTTCAGTTCCATGAGCTGCCGGATGAAATCCTGCCATATATGTCCATAAAAGAAATACAACAAAGAAAATCACTTCTTCCCAATAAACAAGTTCCTTATGTTTCCACGGAAAAATCTTTCTTTGTTTTCCATATATTCCATAAGCAATACTGCTCCCCCCACATAAGGTAGTAATTACGACAGAACTCAATGTGGTAAAGTGAACCACTTTTATAGAAGTCAAAATCCATACTCCATATCCGCATATCACTATTGCTATAACCTTTGAATACATCCATCCATTATCATCAAAACCTTTGAATATCTGAGCCGTTATCGGCATAAATACCAATCCAAGAATCCATAAAATTTCCCACCATATCATGAATGTAAAGAAATCGGATCCTAACAGCCAAAAAGCAACTCCTATCAATAGCCCTGCTGCCAGTAATTTAAATTTATTTACTTTTTTCATAATAATATATTTCTCCATATTTTTTATATAATTAAGCAAAAAATATACCAGTCACTTCATACATATAAGCTACAATAGCTCTATATCTTTTTTTTCATCATTTGTATTTGAATAATATCATATTTATTGCAAAATTTTCTAAAATGACGAAATTCATATATAAATTGGCGAAATTCGTTTTTCGAAAACATATTGTGGTTTTTTATAAGGTTTTCTGTCACAATATTTTCCCTCTTGACTAATTTTCTGCAAAATAAAAGACAGCGCAGTCCTCCACTACACTATCTTTTATAGATTCTACATAATTTATAAGTACAGCATTACCTTTACAATAAAAATCTGATTTGTATTCGAAACATCCATAAATCCCTGATATTTCTCTACCATCTTCCTGACATTTGCAAGACCAATGCCATGTCCTTTTTCTTCCTTCGTTGACAATAATTTATTTTTCTCTACAGCCAATTCATGTTGAAAGCTGTTTTTTATTTCCATGGAAAGCATGCCCTTTTCATAGTATATATCCACTGACATCCATTTATCTTTCGTCTGTTCTGCTGCTTCTATTGCGTTCTCTGTCAGGTTTCCCAAAATCACATTTAGATCAAATGCTGATATACACAAATCAGATGGTACCCGTACCTCATACTCTACATGATTCAACTTCTTTTTTGCCTGTCCCAGAAGATAATTCAGCAGACTGTCAAGATTCTTATTCCCACAGCTGACCAGTTCAGACTGGTTCTGCATATACTCCCCCATGTCCTGTATATATTTCCGAATTTCTTCATTATTCTGATTTCCAGCCATAAGTGCAAGTTCTCCCAGATGATTTTTCATATCATGGCGTAGAGCTTTTACTTTCTCTTCCGATTGCATCAACACATCCAACTGGTGAGAATAAATGAGCATTTGTTTTTCCATAAGAGATTGTTCTTCCAGTTTCTTATACGCACTTATCAGAACATCATATAAATAGAAAATCAATAATACAACTGCCAAAACACAACATCCAAATAACACCAGCAGGATACGATTTTTTAGTTCCTGTTCAACAATAAGCAATTCTGCCAGACAAAGTGCTGAAATAACCGCCAGTATCATCCCATGCGGAGTTTTATCTTCTCCTTTATTCTTAATCAAGATTTTTTCTGAAATAACATCGCAAATCAGCAATAATAGTACAGTTATATACGCAGCACATTCACCGACTTTCCCTGTTATTGAATAATCTGTCAGTAAATGAACAGCTACTAAATCACATCCCATATTAGTTCCATATACAAGTAGTGTCACAAATATTTTCTTTTTCAATGCTCCTTCATAACACACTGTAATCAAAAAAATCAGCACTATATTGTTATCACACTCATACCTGGCGAACAAAATATCAAATGCACTCCTGCTGTCAAATAAAAAACAATACATAACAGGACTCTTCTTTTTCTTTCCTTCAATATCTGTCCAAAGAACAACCTCATAAAGCGATAGATTATATATGTACGCAAAAGATTCGTGCTTAATGTAGTTATCAACGCTAAACATTTACCTCTCTTTTCCCTCCACACACGTTTCCGCCAGTTGCGTTCTCACTGATTTCCTATATGGCTGACTGATTGGAATTGTATCTCCGTTTTTCATTTTCACAGATTCATAAGAACATTCTTCGATATAATCAAAATTAATCAGATACGACTGATGAATCTGAATGAAATTTCCCGGAATTTTCTTTGCTATTTCTTTCAGTTTGCCATTAAATTCTTTCTGTCCGTCTTTTAAAACCAGATGCACTTTTTTATTCTGACTGCTGAAATACAGAATATCTTTATACAGCACCTTGAAATAATATCCACTGCCAAAGTACTCGAAAATACCTTTTCTGACTTCCGAAATTTTCTGAATCCTGTTCATGACATTCCCAACTTTTATTTTGTCTAAAGGTTTGATCAGAAAATCTGTAGGCTGTACACGGAATAAATCCATCGCATAACTGCTGTTCGCTGAAATGTAAACAATTGCAGTTTCCATGTTTTCCTGTTCTTCTCTTATAAAACGTCCCACCTCAATTCCATTTGTTGTCAGTAATTCTATATCCAGAAATAACACATCAAGAATCTTCTTGTTTTCTCTCAAGAACCGGCACAGGCTTTCTCCCTGATACCAGATATCAATATTCATCTGAAGTTTATTCTCTTTTCCATAATCATAAAGCATTTTTTCCAGTTCCCCGCAGAGTCCTTCATCATCATCGCAAATGCCAATACAAAACATTTCTTTTCTCCTTTCATACTACATGCAGTATACAGCTCTTACAACTCTACTTCAAGACAAAAGTACCCTTTGATTTCGCGTGGAGTACTCTCAGGGAAACCAAAGGGTTCATATATGAAAGTTATTCTTTGTCTTTATTTGCCAAAACAATATAACGGTAAATTTCTGTAAACGGGATCTCTTTTTCTCTGCTCAACTGTGCAACGCTCTCATATTCCGGATAAAGCTGCTCTTTTCCATTCAAAGTGCATACCTTTACCTGAACTTCTCCCCATGGAGTCGAAAGGGTTCTCGTTTCTCTGGGAAGAATCGTACGTTCCATTATGCTATAACGAATTCCAATCGTAGTAGTTTCTTCAAAAATAATATTCTGGAGCGTTTCCATATCTTCTTCCTTACAGATCACATTCAGAACCCATGCAGGTCTGTTCTTTTTCATAAAAACAGGCACATAATGCACATCTCTGGCACCGGCTTTCATCAGACGTTCCATGACAAATCCCAGAACTTCTCCACTGCAGTCATCAATGTTTGTTTCCATCTTGATAATCGTATCTTTGGTTTCCTGATTTTCAGCTTTCGGATTATTTCCGATTTCCGGGTTTTTGAATTCTTCTGTCTGAGCCTTTGCTTCATCTATTTCTGCGCTCTGTGAGATAATCATTGCCCTTAGGATTCCCGGACACTCATACTGGCGTTTACCTGCGCCGATTCCAATCTTCTGGATTTCAAATGTTTCCGGAAGTTTATCTTTTGTTTTCACTGCTGCCACTATCGCCGCACCTGTAGGCGTTACAAGTTCACCTTCTACCTCTGTCATTTTCAGATATAAATGATTGGCACTTACTATATTTGCGACTGCCGGAACCGGGATTGGCAGGATGCCATGCTGACAACGGACAGTTCCACGTCCCTCCCAGAGAACAGGAACGATCACCTCTGTAACATCCAGATTATCCAGGCAGACTGCCACAGACACAATATCCACAATAGAGTCCACTGCTCCCACCTCATGAAAATGCACCTGATCCACAGGCACATTGTGTGCTTTACTCTCTGCCTCTGCAAGAATTTCAAATATACGCAATGCGATCTTCTTTGCATTCTCAGTCATTGCGCTATGCTCTATAATATAGGTAATTTCTTTTATTCCACGGTGTTCGTGATGGTGATGGTCTTGCGCTGTTCCTGTGCCATGGGCGTGATTGCTCTCATGGCCTTCATGATGATGTCCATGCAGATATTCCATATCATGGTCATGATTTTCATGCTCTTTATCCAGCACAACATCAAAATCACATGCATCTATTCCGGACTTCACAACTCTGCTGATCTTTGTCTCAAATCCTGATACCTTAAGACTCTTCAGCACCCTGTCCAGCACTAAACGGTCAGCCCCCAGATCAAGAAGCGCCGCAACCGTCATATCACCACTTATCCCTGAATAACATTCCAGATATAATGTTTTTCCCATAATCAATTTCCTTTCTCATCTGTACCTGCTGCCAGACGGTTGATCTGCGTTGCCAGATAGCCGGCACCGTAGCCGTTATCAATATTCACCACAGCAATCCCATTCGCACAGGAATTGATCATAGTAAGAAGTGCCGAAAGACCATGCATACTTGCACCATAACCCACAGATGTCGGTACTGCGATCACCGGTCTGCTCACCAGACCGCCCATCACACTGGCAAGAGCTCCCTCCATTCCCGCAACTGCAATTACACAGTTCGCACTCTGGATCGTCTCCAGTCTGGAGAATAAACGATGCATTCCGCTGACTCCCACATCATAAATCCGTTCAACATTTGTGCCAAAATATTCCGCTGTCTGTGCAGCTTCCTCAGCAACCGGAATATCTGCAGTTCCTGCTGAACACACCGCAATCTTACCAATACGCTTCTTATCTTTCTTCTCAACTTTTAAGATGCGCGAGATCGGATCATATTCTGTCTCCGGAAACTTCTCCTTCACCAGTTCATACTGATGTTGGGAAGCTCTGGTTCCGAATACCTCACCGTCTTCTCTGTATAATCTTTCAAAAATATTCAGAAGATGTTCATCTGCCTTATTACTGCAGTAGATTACTTCTGCGAAACCGGTTCTTGCCTTGCGGCTTGTATCCAGCTTCGCATATCCCATTTCTTCATAACTTTCTTTCTTAAGGATTCGCTCTGCCTCCTCCACAGATACAGAACCACTTTTTACACTTTCAAGAATCTCCTGTAAGGTCATGGATTCCTCCTTTTAGAACACCACCTGCACCAGAAACATATAGACAACCGTTCCCACTATAATACTGAGCAGTGTATTTCTCTTCCACAAATGAAGATTTTGCTGTTATCATTCTTTTTCCTTATCAGCGCCCTTATTTCCACGCTGATCGTAGTCATCCAGGAAATTGTAGTATTCTCCATCTTTATGATATCCCATAACAGTACGAAGATTAATATCCCGCACACTGTTAAAGATATTCGTCTCGATCACACTGCTTGTATTTCTAAACTGTGCAACCAACTCTTTCATCTCATCACGCTTGGAACCACGTCCGCCCCCACAGCTTACACAGTTCTCAGTAAAACGGCATGCACACTGAATGAAGTGCAGCCCATTAGTATCTCTCCATGCCTTGATCGCAGATTCCTTGATCAGATACATAGGACGGATCAGTTCCATTCCCTCAAAATTCTGACTGTGCAGCTTCGGCATCATAGTCTCCACCTTACCACTGTACAGCATACCCATGAGGATTGTCTCGATCACATCATCAAAATGATGTCCCAGCGCAATCTTATTACATCCCAGCTCCTTGGCATGAGAATACAGATAACCACGTCTCATTCTCGCACACAGGTAACAGGGATTATTCTCAATTTCTGCCACTGTATCAAAAATATCACTTTCAAAAACCGTAAGAGGAATTCCCAGAAGCTCTGCATTATCCTGAATAATCTTCCAGTTATCCGCATTATAGCCCGGATTCATTACCAGAAACACCAGTTCAAAATGAATCTTCCCATGACGCTTCAGCTCCTGAAGCAGCTTCGCCATCAGCATAGAGTCCTTACCACCTGAAATACAGACAGCAATCTTATCTCCCTCCTGAATCAGCTGATACTGATTCAAAGCCTTGGTAAACGGTCTCCAGACTGTCTTTCTGAACGTCTTGATAATACTGTGCTCAATCTCTTTCGTCTTCAGTTCCTTCTGCTCCTTAACATCATTCTCCATAAAACGGCTCAGAGAAAGTCTCAGATAGGCACGATATCCACCTTCAATATTCACAGCCTCATACCCTGCATCACTCAGCTTCTCCACACAGTCCCGGCTTCTGTCCCCCGTATGACAGAGAACATACACCATCTTCTCCCTGTCCACAGACTCCATTCTTTCCTCAAACTCATCCAGCGGAATATTCACTGCCCCCGGAAAAGATCCCCTGCTGTACTGATCCGCCGGCCGCACATCCACGATCGTAATCTTAGAAGAATCAATCTTCTCCAGCTCTTCCACACTAATTGTATTCATATATAACCTGCCTTTATCTATTAAAATCAATCACTTACCTCTGATGAATCACCCTGTATTTCCGCCCAATTCACCAGCCATCATTATACTTTGAAACCCCATAATAGTCAACATATTCCCTTGCCGTTGACTCGTAACAGTCCCTGTTTCGTTACTGTGTGAACGGAGTGAACAGTAACACAAAAGGAACAGAGCCAATGCCCTGTTCCCCTTTTATTATTTATAAACTTTTACACCAAAGGATTCATGAATGATAGTACGAGCCTCTTCAATGGTTTTAAACTCTTCTGCTTTCAGCATCTGTGCTGTGATATTTCCGATTGCAGTTGCCTCTCCTGGACCTGCATGGATTTCTTTCTTTGTTGCCTTTGCAGTCAGCTCATTGAGATATCCTGCGTTGGAACCGCCGCCCACGATATGAATACGGCTGTAAGTCCTGCCTGTCATCTCTTCCAGCTCTTTTGCTGTCTTTGCATAGCATTCCGCAAGACTTGTGTAGATAACTGTTGCAATCTCTCCCAGAGTTTCCGGAACCTTCTGTCCTGTTCTGCGGCAGTAATCCTTAACTTCCTCTGTCATATTGTCAGGAGAAAGGAAACACTCATCATTTGCGTCTACTCTTGACGGGAAATCCTTTGCTTCCTCTGCCATTGCGCAGATTTCTGCAAAGCTGTATGCATCATTTACTTCATGACGCACAGACTGGATCATCCAGAGTCCCATGATATTCTTCAGGTAACGGAAACGGCCTGCATAACCGCCTTCATTTGTGAAGTTCATCTCACAGCTCTTCTCAGAGCAGTCAGCTTCTTTTCTCTCAATTCCCATCAGTGACCATGTTCCGGAGCTGATGTAGATAAAATCATCGTCATTTGCAGGAACTGCCAGTACAGCGGATCCTGTATCATGTGTTGCAGGTGCAACCACTTCCAGATCAAAGCCCACTTCTTCTCTGATCTTATCTGACAAATGTCCGATGCCTGTTCCGGGCATGATCAGCTTCTGAAACATTTTTCTCGGATAACCGAGCATATCGATCAGTTCATAATCCCAGTCCTTAGTAATCGGGCTTACAAGCTGTCCTGTCGTAGCTTCTGTGTACTCACAGGTTTTCTGTCCTGTAAGAAGGAAATGGAAATAATCCGGCACATGAAGAAGTGTCTCCGCCTGTTCCAGATATTCCGGATGTTTCTTTTTCACTGCCATCAGCTGATAGATCGTATTATAATCAGCTTTCTGGATACCTGTTCTTGCATAGAGATCTTTCAGGGAAATTGCCTTATAAACTTCTTTATCCATTCCCTCTGTACGGTGGTCACGATATCCTACTGTATTTCCAAGAACATTGTCATTTTTGTCCAGAAGTACGAAGTCAACGCCCCATGTGTCCACGCCCATACTTACCGGAATCTTGCCGATTTCTTTACATTTCTTCAGACCATTTACTACCTCTTTGAAAAGACGGTCAAATTCCCAGCAGAGTTCTCCGTCTTTCTTTACCATTCCATTCTCAAAACGATAAATTTCTTCCAGAACCATTTTTCCGTTTTCCATATGTCCAAGGATATGACGTCCGCTGGATGCTCCGATATCTACTGCTAAATAATATGCTGCCATTGCAAAACCTCCTCAATATATGAATTTATACGCTCTTCATATCTGATGATTTCATTTTATCTCAACTTACTCCCCCAAAATAAGAACCTTGTTTGTCTGAAAAAGTGTCCTTATTTGCTATTTTGAAATCTATCGTCGAAATAAGTATCTTTACAACTTAATAAAATCATCATTTCCAATCATTGTTTTATTGTTTGAACAACAACGCCGCACTTGCCATACGGCAGTGCGGCGTCTGTATTTGTATTAATAATTAATACTTAATTCTAAGGATTCATTTCCTCTCGATATTTACTTATCGATTAGTCATAAAGGTTAGGAGCGATTTCTTCGCTGTCCATGTTTGTGGAATCATACCAGTATCCATCTGTAGGAACATCTTCAAGTTCCTGTCCGTTAGCTGCTGCTGTCAGAGCGTAGATTGCATAGTAACCCATCATCAGAGGAGACTGTGTAACAGCACCGATGAATGTTCCATCCTGTACAGCGGCTTTAATGATAGAACCAGCATCGAAACCAACACCGATAACATCGCCTGCTCCTGCGTCAGAACCAAGAACGTTCAGGTTAGCATTAGCTGCAAGAACACCTTCTGCTGCTGTCTGGTTGGAACCGAAGATAGCGATGCAGTTTTCCTGAGAAAGGATTGCCTGAGCCTCTGTTGAGCAAAGCTCTACAGTTGTCTGTGCAGGAACAGCGACCTGGATAACAACGTCTGCGTCTGCTTCTTTTGCATCTGCACCTTTAGCTGCGTTTACATAGAACTCGTTACCTTTAACTGCAACTGTTTTTCCGTCAGCCTGAAGCAGTTCGATCATTTTGTCAATAAATCCGCCGCCACGCTGCTGAATATTCTGACCTGTAGCATCCTGGTTAACTTCACCGATGATAACCTGTCCATCTGCATTAGCTACAACATCTTTGATCGCATTGTACATGTTTTCAGCTGCAACAGAACCAGCCTGTGCGTTGTCTGTACAAACTTCACATACTACAGAGCCTTCCGGAGCGTCAGCGATACCTGTATCAAATGTTACTACCGGGATTCCTTTGTCAACGCATTCCTGAAGTGCATCAAGAACGGAAGAAGTATCGCATGCAGCAAGACCTAAACCTGCCGGCTTTGCAGCGATTGCTGTGTTGATCATGTTAACCTGGTCAGCGATATCAGATTCACTGTTTGGTCCCTGTGCCTTGTATGTAACACCAAGTTCATCAGCAGCTTTCTTCATACCTTCCTGAGCTGCATCCCAGTATGTAGACTGGAAAGATTTAACCATCATCGGGAAATCATAAGCTTCATTAGCTTTCAGATCTTTGAACTGTTCCGGCATATCGGCTGCCATAACGCTTGATGCGGACATTCCTGCTACCATTGCTGCACACATAACTAATGCGATCACTTTTTTTGCTTTCATTTAAAATTTCCTCCTTTTAAATATACATTTTTAATATAGTTTTTTTATAAATGATACCCCGGAGGCTTCCTCTCTCGTTCCGCCTTCCCCAAAATACACATATGACAATACTGTCGCCGAACATCCCCTGGAAGCCCTCCGTTGTTTCATATCCTGCTGTTTTGCATCTGTCGTAAGATGCATTTTTCTTTATTCAGTTTTGAAAATTATTTTGCTGCTGCTTTCTTTTCTTTCATGATATCGATCAGTACTGCAATGATAAGAACTGCACCTGTAATGATCTGCTGCCAGTTTGCCTGAAGTCCGATATATGGAAGACCGGTTTTCAGAAGCATGATAACGAAGATACCGGCTAAAGTACCGATTACTGATCCATAACCACCTGTTGCTGCAACACCACCTACGAATACTCCACCGATGGCATCCATTTCAAGTCCAGCACCGGTACCAGGCTGTACAGTTGGTGTAACTGCCGCATATGCGATAGCTGCAAGACCTGTGAAGAGTCCGCATACTACATATACCATAACATGATAGAATTTAACGTTGATTCCCGAAAGAGCTGCTGCTTCTTTATTGGAACCGATCGCGATCGTATAACGACCGAATTTTGTATGATTCAGAACATATTCCATTACAAGGACCAGAATGATCATCCATAAGAAACCGATAGGATAACGGGAAGCACTTCTTCCTGTTCCAACTGTAATCTTAAAGATTGAATGGAACCATCCGCCCTCCTGTGTAAGTCCCGGCCAGGGAGTGGCACTGCACAGGGATCCTGCACCTCGGGTAATCATACAGGTACAAAGTGTTGCAAGGAATGGCGGCAGGTTCATAATACCGATCAGCACACCATTTGCTGCTCCTACAATAATTCCAAGTACAATGCAAAGTAACATTGCAAGTACAACCGGAAGATTATTATTTCTTACCAGAGATCCTGCGATCAATGCGTAACATACCATACCTGTTCCGATTGACAGGTCTACACCTCCTGTAATAAGAGGGAATGTAACACCGATTGCCATCAGAAGATCATAATATGAGAAATCCAGCATACTCAGGATTGTGGTATACTGTCTGAACTCCCTGCTCTTAAAGGAGAAAATTGCAAACAGTACAATAATAACCAGTAATACAATAAATCTCTGATCACTTAAAATACTTTTTTTCTTCTTAGTCATGACTTTCCTCCTTAATTGATGTTCCGTGTTGCATGATTCATAATGTGTTCCTGTGTAGCTTCGGAAATATCAATATTTCCTGTAATCTTACCTTCACACATAACGATAATACGGTCACTCATACGGAGAACTTCTGTCATTTCAGAAGAAATCATGATAATAGATTTACCTTCTGCAGCCAGTCTGTTCATTAACTTGTAAATTTCATTCTTGGCACCAACATCAATACCTCTGGTCGGCTCATCAAAAATAAGAATCTCACTGTCTCGTGTCAGCCATTTTGCGATAACGACCTTCTGCTGGTTACCACCGGAAAGATTGACTACCAGCTGCTCGCAGTTTGGAGTTTTGGTTGCCAGCTCTTTAACGTATTTCTCTGAAACTTCTTTTTCTTTTGATTTATTAATGAAGATACCACTGGTAAATTCTTCCATGGTTGCCAGCGTAGTATTCTCTGTTACAGATTTCTGTACGACACAACCATATCTTCTTCTGTCCTCTGACAGATAACCAATACCATATTTAACTGCATCCTGAGGACTGTTGATAGTTACCTCGCGAAGCTGTCCGTCTTTTCCCCTTATAGAGATCTTTCCACTCTGTTTCGGGTCAGCACCAAACAGTGCTCTTGCTGTCTCAGTACGTCCGGCTCCCATCAGTCCTGAGAAACCAAGAATCTCACCTTTGCGAAGTTCAAAGCTTACATTCTGAACCATCTTACCTGCATTCAGGTTCTCTACCTTAAGAACAACAGGTGCATCCGGTGCAACCATGCTGTGTTCCTTAGGATCTTCATAAATGACACGTCCAACCATCATGTTGATGATGTCTTCTTTTGTACTGTCTGCTGTGATCAGCGTTCCTACATAACCACCATCTCGCATGACTGTTACTCTGTCAGTGATCGTTTTGATCTCATCCATACGGTGGGAAATATAAACGATTCCAAGACCTTTCTTACGAAGATCACGGATAATCTCGAATAAGTCTGCAATCTCTTTCTCTGTCAGTGCTGCTGACGGCTCATCAAAGATAATAACCTCTGCTTTGTGGGAAATAGCCTTTGCGATCTCACACATCTGCTGTTTTCCGACGGTAAGATTGTTCATCTTTTCTTTTGGATTGATTTCAATGTTCAGTTCCTGAAAGAGTTTTTTGGAATCTTCGATCATTTTCTTATCATCAATGCTGAACCCTTTCTTTGGTTCACGTCCGATAAAAATATTCTGAGCTACGGTAAGATCACCTACCATGTTCAGCTCCTGATGCACGATTACAACACCTGCATCCTGCGCTTCTCTTGTGTTATGGAATTCAGTTTCCTTTCCTTTATAGGTAATGGATCCTGAATCTTTCTGATAAATACCGGTAAGAACTTTCATCAATGTAGACTTTCCGGCACCGTTTTCTCCCATAAGAGCATGTACTTCGCCGCGTTTCACTTCAAAATTAACGTGATCCAGAGCATGAACTCCAGGAA
>ENA-OQKR01000062-OQKR01000062.1-human-gut-metagenome-genome-assembly--contig:-NODE-62-length-43793-cov-6.858425_pt1 | contig 43793 bp, 40 predicted proteins | sample MGYA00242803_ERZ504806 | MGnify/ENA primary metagenome ERZ504806 (study PRJEB26092, sample SAMD00036399) | human gut metagenome | host: Homo sapiens | study: EMG produced TPA metagenomics assembly of...
GGTTGTTGGTTCGAGCCCAACTCGGGGAGCTAAGATGAAGAAGCGATACAGAAATGAGAAATCATGACTGTATCGCTTTTTTGCTGTCTGTAGCCATTAAGAAACGCCATCTAACATTTTGACGGTTTTCCATAACATTTCTTCCTGTTCATGGAAGAAAGATTTCGTTATAATAAAATCAGACAGATCACGGAACATGTGCAGAGTCCGGAGTCGTGTCCAGGCGGAACTTTTTCCGATAGGCGCTTGGCGTCATGTCCTGCTTCTGGCGGAAGGCTTTGGTAAAAACTTCGGCATTCCGGTAACCACAGGAAAAAGCGACCGTTTCGATGGAGAGATCCGTATACGATAAAAGCTCGAGCGCACGCGTGATCCGGCAGGAAGAAAGATAGTCCTGCGGTGAGGTATGGAGATATTTTTGAAACAGGGTATAAAGGTAACTTCGGTTGATGCAGACATATCTGGCAATATCCGAGACAAGGATTTCATTGGAATAATTATTTCGGATAAACTCAACGGCTTTTTCTACGTAAAGATTGCCGCTCTCCCGTGCAGAAGGATCGGCAAGCGTGATTTCGCGGGAAAGAATTGAGAAAAACTGGTACAGACAGCCTTCTAGAAGATACTGGTCAGAGGTGTCATATGTATTGTGCTTCTGCATCTGAAACAAGAGGGACTGCAGTTCACCGGAAAAGTTGCACTGGTAGACAGGGTGCTCCTCGGAAAGACCAAGTTCCTGTACATAAGAGGCAGCTTTTTCGCCGTCAAAACCGATCCAGAGATATGTCCAGGGATCATCCGCATCGGCTTCGTAGTAGGTGCGGACATTTGGCATCAGGAAAAAGCCCTGCCCAGCGGTTAAGCGGTAAGTGCGGTTTCCGATGGTAAAAGTGCCTTTCCCGGAAATAATGTAGTGGATCACATAATTGGGGCGTACAGCAGGGCCGTAGCTGTGGAGTGGCTGGCAGGCTTCGTAGCCGCAGAAGCAGAGATAAAGATCCGAAAATTTATGCTTTGGGACGGGAAGTGTCCAGGAAGTTTCCATAAGTATACCTCACAAAATGAATCATCAGAAAAGCCGGAATGTCACAAAAGGATAAGATTCCGAAATGTCAGTAAAATTATATCGTGTTTTGCAGGATACTGCAAGCCGCTGTAGGAAATCAAAGGCCCGGAGTAGCAGCCGTTGCGGTTCACACAGCACCGGAACACTTGCTGTTCGGGTATGTAAGAAAGTGATTTTGGTGTGAGCAGCCCGAAAAAATGCGATAAGATAAAGGAGAAAAAACCATGGCAATCAAAGTAAGTGAAAATGGACGGTTATTTACCCTCCAGACAAAAGACAGCAGTTACCAGATGTTCGCAGATGACAAAAATGTGCTTCTGCATCTCTACTATGGAGAAAAAATCGGTGAGGAAAATCTTTCCGGTCTGATTTTCTGTACGGATATGGGATTTGCAGGAAATCCGGAGGAAGCAGGCCCTAACCGGAAATATTCTCTTGATGCACTTCCGCAGGAAATTCCGGGAAGTGGTGTCGGTGATTTCCGCGATGATATGATTGAGATCCGCCACGCAGACGGCAGCTTTGCAGCAGATTTTCGTTTCGATTCGTTCGAAATTCTGGATCATTCCTATGCTATTCCCGGAATGCCGGCGCTGTACGATACAGAGGAAGAAAAAGGTGAGACTCTTGTTATTACAATGACGGAGAAGGCTTCCGATATTGTTCTGAAGTTGTTTTACGGTGTATTTGAAAAGGAAAATGTGATTACGAGAGCGGCAAGACTCGAAAATCACGGAGAAACGGCGATTGAGCTGGAAAAAATGCTGTCATTTAGCATGGATCTGATGTATGAAAATTATGAGATGATCTATTTCTCGGGTCGTCATGCGATGGAGCGTACGGCGGAGCGGATTCCGGTGCAGCATGCAAAAGTCGAGATCGGAAGCACCCGTGGTACATCGAGCCATCATTACAATCCGGCTGTGATCCTCTGCGAGGAGGGTGCGGGTGAGACACACGGTTCCTGTATCGGCGCATGCCTCGTTTACAGCGGAAACTTTGTTGCGGCAGCACAGAAGGATCAGAAAAATCAGACCCGTTTTCAGATGGGTATTCATCCGACCAATTTCTGCTTCCATCTGGAAAGAGGAGAGGCGTTCGATACCCCGCAGGCAATCTTAAGCTATTCCGGAACAGGCCTTACCAAACTGTCACAGCAGTATCATGAGATCATCCGCGAGCATATCTGCCGCGGCGCATACAAGCATGCCAAACGACCGATTCTGATCAACAACTGGGAAGCAACCTATTTTAATTTCAACGAAGAAAAAATCCTGAAAATTGCAGAACAGGCGCAAAAGCTTGGCATTGAGATGCTGGTGCTTGACGATGGCTGGTTTGGAAAACGAGAGGATGATAACAGTGGTCTCGGTGACTGGTTTGTCAACGAGAAAAAGATGAACGGCTCCATGGCGCAGCTTGCAGAAAAAATTCACAAGATGGGCATGAAATTCGGTCTCTGGTTTGAGCCGGAGATGATTTCCGAGGACAGTGATCTTTACCGTGCACATCCGGATTGGGCATTTGCAATTCCTGGCCGTGTGCCGAACCACAGCAGAAATCAGCTTGTACTTGATATGACGCGTGAGGATGTGCGTGAGTATCTGCTGGAGCGTCTGACAACCATCGTTCATGATGCAAAGATTGATTATGTCAAATGGGATATGAACCGCAGCGTCTGCGATGTTTACAGCCATGTGGCAGCACAGAGCCGGAACGGAGAGCTGTATCACCGCTATGTGCTCGGTGTTTACGATTTGATGGAAAGATTCCTTGCCGCATGCCCGAATCTGCTGCTCGAGGGCTGCAGCGGAGGAGGCGGAAGATATGATGCCGGTATGATGTATTATTCCCCGCAGATCTGGTGCAGCGATAATACCGATGCGATCAACCGCCTGTCTATTCAGTACGGAAGCTCGTTCTTCTATCCGATCAGTACCGTTGGTTCCCACGTTTCTGTATGCCCGAACCATCAGACCGGCCGCGTGACACCGTTCCGGACAAGAGGCGATGTAGCGCTGGCAGGAAGCTTCGGCTATGAGATGGATCTGAATAAGATTTCGGATGAAGAGAAAGAGATGGTAAAAGAGCAGGTTGCTGCGATGCATGAATATTACGAGCTCACACACGAAGGCCTGTATTACCGTCTGACCGGACTGAAAAAACAGGATTTCATGGCATGGGAGTTCGTGGCAAAGGATCAGAGCCGCGCACTGCTTACGATCGTAAAGACTGACGCAGAAGGAAATATGCTTCCGGTTCACACGAAAGTGTGCGGTCTTGCAGAGGATAAGCTGTACCGCTGCAGTCTGGACCAGGAAGTCCGCCTTGGCCGTACCTGGAACCGTGCGGGGCTGACCCTGCATCAGGTGCTGGGAGAGTATGAGAGTATCCGGGTCGAATTTACAGAAGTAAAATAAAAAAGATAAGAAAAATCTTCAACTGGATTTTTGGAGGAGGGAACCTCAATCTGGTTGGAGATTTTTTTGCATAAAGAAAATCAAAGCAGGAGGGAAGGAATGTACTCTTTACAGTGCAAAAATAGTTGTGATACAATAAGCAAAAGAAATTTTCTGACAGAAAATAAAGACGGAACTGTCAAGAAAGGAAATTGTACATGAGAAACAGAAAAAACTGTTTAGCTGTTCTTTTGATGACAACTATTGTGGTAATGGGATGTGGCAACCAGCAGGTGGAAAAGGAGAATCCATCGGCTGTCTCCGAAAGAGCATCCAATGTCCAGGATGAGTCAGAAGATGGTGAAAAAGAGTTTCTTTCTACATACCAGAATATTATAATCACACTTCCAGAAGGCTGGAATGTAATGAGAGATGAGAAAATCCAATGCAGTTTCATATCGGAAGATGGGGAAAGTCTTGAGATATCGTATCGGGAAGGAATGGCAAAAGTAGCGCTTATGGATTTTCCGGAGGACGAAGAGAGCGCTGAAAATTTGCTCTACCCGAATGAAATAACAGGGGAAAACAGCATCAGCGATTTTATGGTGAAAACAGCTAACGAAGGAAAAGATAACGAGAGTTCCTTTTATCGTTTCCAGGTAAAAAATTCCCTGCAGATTCCGATTGCATTTTTCTGCGGGGTGAAAACGGAGAATGAAGGGTATCAGATCATATGGAAAAAAGGAAGCGGCAGCAACGATACACAGCAAATCGTGCCGGAAATACTGGAGTCTCTGCAGTTTCCGGACAATGAGCTGCTGACAGAAACATTTCAGACGGCCTGCCAGGAGCAGAAAAGAGCGCTGGAAGCAGAAAATAATTCGGATGGCGTGAAAAAGCAGAAGGGTAAGAAAACCGTCACCTGTATCTCACCGGTCAATGTACGTACAGAACCCAACGTCAGCACAAGCCAGGTTATCGGAGCTCTGACGACAGGGGAAGAAGTGGAAATGCTCGGAAAAGAGAATGGATGGTACAAGATTTCGTATGAGGGAAAAACGGCGTATGTGTATGAAGACTATGTGAAAGAAAAAGAAAATTAAAAAATGATATTTTCAAAAAAGCTGCCGAAGCAAACAGAACCGGCAGCTTTTTTGAAATAATTTTGAAAAAGAAAAATCCCGGAAACCATCTGTTTCCGGGAAAATAGAGGCGTCGACCGGATTTGAACCGGTGGATACTGGTGTTGCAGACCATTGCCTTACCACTTGGCTACGACGCCATATGACTCCGACGGGAATCGAACCCGTGTTACCGCCGTGAAAGGGCGATGTCTTAACCGCTTGACCACGGAGCCGAAGTTTTTGTTTTGTCTGCCGTGATTTTTGCTCAGCGACAAGTAGTATATTATCATAAGAAAACGAGTTTGGCAAGTGTTTTTTTGAAAAAAAATCAAAAATTTTTGAGATTTGTGTTGCCGTGCATTCAGAAGGAAAAAATTTGAGTTTCGCTGTGTAAGAAAGTGATTTATCTTTGCGTAGATATAAAAAGGGAACAGAAAAATTTGCCGGGTCAGGGCATGACTTTTCGATATTCTTCCGGTGACATACCAAAAGTCCGGCGGAAAATGCTGGCAAAATAGCTGGGGCTTTCAAATCCGGTATCCAGAGCAATTTCCAAGATAGAAAGCGAGCTGCCGGTAAGAAGATCTGCGGCTTGGGTTACGCGGTACTGGTTGATATAGGAAATAGGCGTTGTGTGAAAGTGCGTTTTGAAGAAACGACAAAAATATTGTGGATTCATATTGAGTATAGCAGCAAGATCTGAAAGACGGATTTTAGAATCATAGTTATCCTGAATATAACGTAAGAGTTTTTTACACTGATCAGATCTTTCTTTTTTACGAGTGCAGAGGGGTTCCGGATGAAGAAAAAGCTGGTATTGCGCCAGAAGTGCAAGAATCCGATACATGTCACTTTTGATCAGAAGAAACCAGCCGATGGGTTTGGTATCGTATGCATACAGGATTTCCTGGAAAAGCTCAGATAATGTCAGTACAAATGTTTTCTGTGTCTGAGAGGAGGCTTCAGCAGCAGAAAGCTCTTCCAATGGAAAAGCCGGAAGAAGCAGTTGATGAGAGAGCAGCGGACGAATCCAGTCTGCTTCACAGGAATCCAGATAGGCACATGAGAGAATTTCTGGAAGAAATACAAGGGCATGGTGAACCGAAGGGGTAGTTCCAATGCTGCAGAGCTGATGCAGTTCGTGACTGTTGATGAAAAGAAAAGTACCTTCGGAAATTGTCCGGGTTTCAGTTTTCAGTGTCAGAGTGAGAGTACCTTTTTCAACCCAGATCCATTCTAATTCTTTATGCCAGTGAAAAGGAACAGAGAGCCCGCCATGCGCATAATCCTGATGATAGATATGGAGCGGAACAGGTTCGGTTCCATGCACGGTAAAATCCCGGATTCCGCCAGAAAGAACAGGGGAACAAGATTCAGGAGAAAAGAGCTCTTTTGAACGTTCTTTTTTCATAAAAGTCAAAATCCTTTCATTAAATACGAAAATCAGGTTAGAAAATATAAGATAATATCATTATACTGCTCTTATAGGAAAAAAGAAAGAGAGGACAGAAAATGAAAAGAGAGTGGTGGCATAGCTTAACCGTATATCAGATTTACACCAGAAGCTTCTGTGACAGCAACGGAGACGGCATCGGCGATTTTGGAGGGATTCTGCAGAAGCTGGACTATCTGCAGGAGCTTGGTGTTGGAGCCATCTGGCTTTCGCCTTTTAACGATTCTCCTAATTACGACAATGGATATGATGTCAGTGACTATTATAAAGTAATGGAAGAAGCGGGCACAATGGAAGAGCTGGAAGAACTGATCGCAGCCTGTGAAAAGCGGGAAATTGTGGTCATGATGGATCTTGTTTTAAATCATAGTTCCCATCTGCACCCATGGTTCCTGGAAGCCAGAAAGGATCGAAACAGTAAATACCATGATTTTTACATCTGGAAGGAAGGAACGAAGGAGCAGCCGCCAGAAGGCGGCGGAGCATTCTTTGGAGGAAGCACCTGGGAATGGGTGCCGGAGGTTCAGGAATATTATTATCACAGTTTCAGTGTAATGCAGCCGGATCTGAACTGGAAAAATCCGTCGCTTCGGAAAGAGCTGTACCGGATGATCCAGTTCTGGATGGATAAAGGGATCCGTGGTTTCCGGCTGGATGCAATTGACAATATTGTAAAAGATGGACATGGAGGAAATGATACTCATTCAGAGCAGATTCATACATACTTAATGGAAATGAATCAGAATACGTATGGAAAATCAGAACAGATCCTGACAGTGGGGGAAACCGGAGGTGCTACGGTAGAAATGGCACAGCAGTATTCTGATCCGGAAAGCCAGGAGCTCAGTATGATTTTTCAGTTTGAACTGATGGGAATCGACGGCATCCGAAGTGGAAACTGGGATCCGAAACCGTATACGCTGCCGCAACTGAAGCAGCTCTTTGAAAAATGGCAGACGGGACTGGAAGAAAAAGGATGGAACAGCCTGTTCTGGGGAAACCATGATTTTCCGCGTGTCGTATCGCGCTTTGGAAATGACAGGGAACCGTATCGGGAAAAATCAGCAAAAATGTTGGCTGTCCTTCTCCATGGGATGAAAGGAACTCCTTATATTTACCAGGGGGAAGAAATCGGTATGACAAATGTGTCAGGGCTTCGGATCGAGGACTATCAGGATATCGAGTCTGTAAATTTTGCCGAAGACCGTAAAAAAGAAGGCTGGGAGGAAGAAAAAATTCGTACCTATCTTGCACGGAACAGCCGGGACCATGCGCGGACGCCAATGCAGTGGAATGCGGAAAAACACGCCGGATTTACAGCGGGAACACCGTGGATGGCGGAAAATCAGAATTACGCGGAGATCAATGTGGAAAACAGCAGAAAAAATCCGGATTCCCTCTTCTATTTCTATCAAAAACTAATTGCGCTGCGTAGGAAAAATGACACTCTTGTTTATGGGGATTTCCGTCTGATTGAGGAAGAAAATCCGGATATTTTTGCTTATGAGAGAAATCTGGGAGAGAAAAAGCTGATTGTGCTCTGCAATTTCCGGGATACCGCGGCAGAGATGAAAGCCCGATATGATTTGACAAAAGGAACGGTTCTGATTCATAATGATACAGAAAGCCTCACAAAAGAAGTGTGGAAGTTACAGCCGTATGAGGCGTATATGATTGAACTTCTGCAGTAAAAAGACAGAAATGAAAAGCAGCAGAAGAAGAAAACTGCAGGAGCAACTGGAAACAGGAGGGAAAAAATGTATCGCGTTCTTCTTGTAGAAGATGAAGAAATTGAACTGGAGACATTGCGGGATTATATTGACTGGAAAAAGAACGGGATTTCCAGGGTATTTACCGCGCGCAATGGCAGAAGGGCACTGGAGTGCCTGGAAGAAAATATGGCAGATATTGTGATTACGGATATTCAGATGCCAGGAATGAGTGGAATTGAACTGGCAGAGACGATCGTACGCCGGGGATATCCATGCAAAATTGTTTTTCTGACAGGATATGATGATTTTTCCTATATCCATTCCGCTTTTCAGGTGAATGCCGTGGATTACCTTTTAAAGCCATTTACGATTGAAGAAGTAGAAGCATGTCTGAAAAAAGTGAGAAGTGAACTGGAGAAAAGAGAGATAGCAGACTGGTCGCGGAAAACGGCGGCGAAGCAGTTGCTGGAAATGGCTTTGCGGGAAAAACAGGAAACAGAGCTTTTACGGAAAAATTTCCGTGGTGTATTTGGAGAAGAACTGGAAGAGTGCAGGTTTGGAATCATAGCGGTTTATGGAAAAACGGAAGAAAACATCTGTAGCCAAATTCAGGAAAAATACAAGGGCATCCGTTACATCAGCAAAACGGAACGGATCAGTATGCTGCTGCTGGCGGGGTATCTGTCGGTGAAAGATACGGCATTTCAGATCTGGAATGATTTGAAAGAAGACACACCGAGAGCCGTTGGATGGTGCAGTGGAGCATGGACAGCTGACTGCCTGTACGAAAAGGCGGAAAAACTTCGGAACTGTTGTGTTCTGGCATTTCATATGGATCCACCGGAACTTTTCTGTGCAGATGAAAAAGAAACGGAAGAGGAAAAAGCATATCATTTCCGGGAACAGAAGGAGCGGAGAGAAGAAATCTGTCGTCTGGTCAGCAACGGGAAAAAGCAGGAAACGCTGCAGACCATGAAAGATTATTTTCAACAGCTAAAGGGGCTTGCGCCGAAAACATTTGCGGGAGAAGTTTACAATCTCTATATGTATCTATGGAACCGTCTTGTTTTGAGCGATGAACTGCTGGAAAACTGGATGGAAGCAGAAAAAATTTTGAGAGAAAATGAAATTTTTGAAGCAAACAACAGTTATCAGATGCGGGAAAAGATGAAGCAGTATCTGGAACGGATGTTGGCATTTTTTGAAGAACAGAATCAAAATCCAAATTACTATGCCGTTTATCAGGTAAAAACATATCTTCAGGAGCACTGCTCGGAAAGCGCAGATATCGAGAAGCTGGCCGCGGAGGTCGGTTTGTCTCCGAATTATCTGAGGAGCCTGTTTAAAGAGGCAACAGGAAAAACGATTTTGGAATACAATACGGAAATGCGTCTGCAGAGGGCGGCGGAACTGTTAAAGAATAAGAAAAATAAAGTACGGGAAGTGAGTCTGGCGGTTGGATATGAAAATGTTTCTTACTTTGGCGTTGTGTATCGCAATGGCGATGAGTGTCCTGATGGCAGCGGGAATGCTTGCAGGATGCGGATCAAATGGCAGTACATCATCAAGTACTGCATCCGGCAGTGCATCATCTGCATCGGGCGAGGTATCAACAGACGGAGTTACGATTTCTATCTTTGACAAAAACTCCGGAAGCAATACCTTTGATGATCCAGTTGCAAAAGCAATTGAGGAAAAAACAGGTGTCAAAATTCAGGTAGAAAATCCAACCGGAGATCCGCTGGAAAAATTGAACCTGATGCTGACCGGTCAGAATTACCCGGATATCGTCCTGATGGATCGTGGAAATGATATTGTAAACCGTTACATTGAGGCAGGCGCACTGCTTCCGTTGAATGATCTGATCGATGAGTACGGCCCGGATGTAAAAGAGATGTACGGGGAAACCTTAAACAAGAGTCGTTATACCGATGGAAAAAATTACTATCTGAATAACTGGTACGGAGAAGATCCGGATCCGGTAGCCGGTGTTCTGATGCGCTATGATTATCTGTGCGAAATCGTTGGAAAAGACCGCGCAGACAGCGATGAGCCATTTACACAGGAAGAGTATATTGACATTTGTAAGAAATTCAAAGAACTTCATCCGACCATTGACGGAAAAGAGAGTATTGCCATTACCTTTGATGCAGAATCCAAAAACTACGATGGAACATTAAAAGGAATGTATGGTCTGAAAACATATTATCAGGATGGGGACAATCTGGAACATGTTGCCAAAGCACCAAACTTCAAAGAGATGATGTCCTTTGCCAATGAACTGTATACCGAAGGCCTTCTGGACAAAGAGTGGGTTGTCAACAAGAAAAATCAGTGGACGCAGAAACTGTCTGCAGGCAACGTATTCAGTACCTTTGCTTCCTACTGGGATACCGATGCAGCAAATACAGCACTTGCTTCTTCTGTAGGAGAAGATGCAAAATTCTATTCCTATAAAATCCTTGGAAACGGAATCAGTGCAGATGAAACTACTTACTCCGGAAGAAGTACACTTGGCTGGGATGCAATCGCGATCACCAAGAATTGTAAAAATCCGGAAGCAGCCATGAAGATGATCAACTACCTTGCAAGCGAAGAAGGACAGTATCTTCTGATGTGGGGTATTGAGGGAACCAACTGGAATATGGAAGATGGAAAACACGTTCCGAACGATGATCTGATTGAAGGATTCCAGACGGATTTTGACAAAACAAAACTGGATACCGGCGTCCGCAAATGGACCTGGTTTGTAAAGAACGGAAATGGTACAGACGGAACTCCATACGATGTATCACAGTATAAAGTAAAAGAGACCCGGCAGGTGGCTATGAATCACTTTGGTGAGAACGACAGATGGGATACCGCAGAATTTGCAGGCCTTACCCCGGCAGGAAGCACTCCGGATGGCTTGAAATGGCAGAAAATCCAGGATATCTACGATCAGGAATATCCGAAGATTGTGAATGCAGACAGCCACGATGCGGCAATGGAAGAGTACGACAAGATGATTTCCGAAATGAATGACGCAGGACTGGAAGATGTAGAAAAAGTTATCACGCAGAATTATCAGGAGCGTATGAAACTCTGGAATGAGTAAGCTAAAGTAAAATAAAAAAATCACACACGGAAAAGAACCGGCAGAAATTGAAATACAGATTTCTATGTCGGTTCTTTTTTATCAGAAGAAGCATTGCGATTTTCAAGGAATCTGGATATAATGAGGAAAACTGGAAAAACAGGGAAATCCAACCGCATGAGACAGGAGGCATCGTACATGGCAGCGAAAGAACAGTTAACCGCAATGGAAATGATCTGGGGATTTATGAGTGGGACGACAGGACATATGGGAAAGACGGACTTTGCGCCGCAGAAGGAAGCGTTCGGGGATTTTGCATCTCCGGAAACGTATTTTCCGCGCGTGGTGCCGGAGAGCGAGAGCATCTCATCGGAAAAGCTGACGCAGATGCTTCGTGAGCTCGCCGCTGCGCGCCATACGGACATGCATCATCTGCTGGTCCTGCGGAACGGACATGTCATCTGCGAATGCAATTTCGCCCCATACCGCAGCGGCATCTGGCATGCGACGTATTCTATGTGTAAGAGCATCACTGGCATGGCGGCTGGTTTTCTGATCAGTGAAGGAAAACTTTCCCTGGACGAGAACGTCTATGATATTTTTGAAAAACGAAACGGTCTGCTGCAGAAGATCCTGCGCCCGAATCTGACCGTGAAGCATCTTCTGACGATGAAGAGCGGCGTACAGTTCAACGAGATGGGCGTTGTTTCCGGCAACGACTGGGTGGACAGCTTCTTAAATGCGCCGGTCAAGGGAACGCCGGGCGAAGCGTTTGAGTACAACAGTATGAACACGTATCTGCTGTCTGCAATCATACAGGAGCGCACCGGCATGAAAATGGTAGATTACCTGCGGCCGCGTCTGTTTGAGCCTCTCGGCATCCGGAAAGTTTTCTGGGAGAGCTGCCCGGCAGGGATTACGAAAGGCGGCTGGGGCCTCTTCCTGTGCCCGGAGGACGCGGCCAAGCTCGGGGTGATGTACGTGAACGGCGGAAAATTCGAAGGAAAACAGATCGTCCCGGCGGAATGGGTCGCAGCGTCCACCTCCGTTCATGCGACACCGCCGGAAAAGATGGGAAAATATGGCTATGGTTACCAGGTCTGGATGGAGGAGCGGCCGGGCAGCTTTGCGTTCAATGGCATGCTGGGGCAGAACGTGCTCGGTTATCCGGATACCGGCGTGGTGATTGTGACGAATGCGGGCAGCAACGAGCTGTTCCAGACGTGTGAGATGCTCGACATTGTGCGGAAGTATTTCGGCGCGGAATTTGGTGCAGAGCTGAAATCCGGCGAGGCGGAAAGCCCGATGGCATATCAGAAGCTGGTGCAGACCTGCCGTGATCTGGAGGGCGCGAAAGAGACACCGGGAAGAATCCTGCGCGGCGGCTGGAAGCGGAGAACACCGGGGCCGCGGAACAGCGGAACACCGCGTCAGATCGACATGGCGCAGCTTCTGCACGGAAAAGAATATAAAATGGAAGACACGCATGTCGGCATGTTTCCGCTGACGCTGCAGGTCTTCCACAACAACTTTTTCCGACGGCATCCGCCGCATCGGTTTCTTCTATGAAAAAGGCCGTTTCTTTGTAGCGCTGACCGAGGGAGAAAAAACACAGCGCATTGAGATCGGTCTTACGGGGTCCAAAGTTGTAGAATGGGTGGAAAACGAGGAATCGTATCTGCTCGGAACGACGGGACAGTTTGCGGAGAATGAAGACGGCGAACTGGTGCTGAAGCTTGAGTTTGCATTTCTGGAAGAGGCCGCAAGACGGAGGGTCAAAATCATTTTCCAGCGTGATTTCGAGCGGATCAGACTGGAGTGGAATGAGACGCCGGGCAAGGATCTGATTATCGAGGGCCTTGAATCCCTCGTGACGGATGTGGCGATCGCACCGCTTCTGCCGTCGCGGTTCCGCGAGCGGAGCCTTGACATGATCCATCTGCTGATGGCACAGACCATTGAGCCAATGGTAGAGGCACACCGCGTGCGGCCGGGGGAAGAAACGGAGACAGAAGAAGCGGCAGCGGAAGCTGAATCGGCCGCGGCAGTGGAAAATGCGGAAAACGCAGAAGAAACGGTGTAAAAACAGAAAAAATCAGAAGAGAAATGTGGATAAAAAAGGGAATGGAGCTGCCGGATGCGCAGTTCCATTCCCTTTTAAAAATACAGATTACAGATTCAAAGCCATATCGCCGGATTTGATCAGGTTTGCCTTGCGGAATACCTCTGAGAAGAACAAGGTGATCACAGCCGGAAGCACGAAGTGGAGCAGAATGATTTTGATGATGACGAGCTTCGGATCATCGTAAGCGATCATCGTCTGATACGTTGTGATCTGTCCGACAAGACCTGCGGAACCCATGCCGCTTCCCGTTGCATTATTCTGCATATTGGCGAGGATTGTGGAGACGGGTCCTAAAATCGCACTCGAGAAGATGACGGGCAGCCAGATCAGTGGATGACGCATGATGTTCGGCACCTGGAGCATCGAGGTTCCAAGACCCTGTGCGACAAGGCCGCCGAATTTGTTTTCCCGATAACTTGCAACCGCGAATCCGACCATGTTGCAGCAGCAGCCGATCGTTGCGGCACCGGCGGCAAGACCGGAAAGATTCAGAATGATGCCGAGTGCAGCGGAGCTGATCGGCAGTGTCAGAACCATACCCATGACGACCGAAACAACGATGCCCATGATGAACGGCCGCTGTTCCGTTGCCCAGTTGATGATGCTTCCAAGGCCTGTCATCATCTGGGAGATCGGCGGTCCGACGAGCAGTCCGACAACGGAACCGGCTCCGATGGTGATGACCGGTGTCACGATGATATCAACCTTGGTCTTGCCGGAAACCAGATGGCCGCAGGTGATGCCTGCGAAAGCTGCGATGAAAGCGCCGAGCGGTTCGCCAGGTCCTGCCAGAACGGCATTTCCGTCCACAAAGAATGTGCCGCCGGTGATCTTGCCGGCATAACCGCCGACCATGGCGGCGACGGCTGCAGAAACCGTGACAAGCGGGCTTTCCCCATATTTCACTGCCACGCCGACACCGATACCGGCACTTGTCAGGGCTGCGGCAGCTTTTCCAAGCAGATAGATCACATTTCCGGTCGAACCGCCGATCAGAAGACCGATCTGCTGAATCATCGTACCAATAATCAGGGTTGCAAAAAGACCCTGCGTCATGCCGCCGAAGCCATCAATGAAGATGTGCGAGGCGACTTTTTTGATTGTTCGCATATGGAATTCCTCCTCATGTATGTGGTGTGTTACTGTATTCACAAGTGACTTGTCAGTCGACTTTTAGTCTATCATAAGATGGGGGCGGGTGCAATCCTTTTCCGGGGGCATAAGTTGACAAAAGAAAGGGGCACGCTTATAATTGAGACAAATTCAGAGCGCTTCGAGAAAACAGCTCAGACAGTAAAAAAGTGATAAAGGAGACGCATGGGAAAACAGAAAAAGAAACAGAAAAAACGCGGCAATCCGCTTTGGACTCTGGTATTTTTAGCGGCACTTGCTGTTTTCTGCTTTTCCGGGTACAAGCTGATCGGCATTTACCTGGATTACAAGACCGGCACGGATGAATACCGGGATCTGCAGCAGTATACGACGGAAATTACAAAAACACCAGAGACACCGGCAACGACGAAAACAGAGGAGCCACAGGCGGAATCCGAACCGGCGGAGCCTTCCGAACCGGAGCCGGAACCACTGTCGTATCCGACAGAACCGCCGCTTGCCGTCGATTTTGAATCCTTAAAAGCGATTAACCCGGATGTGAAGGGATGGCTTTATATCGAAGCTCTCGACATCAGTTACCCGGTCGTACAGGGGCCGGACAATGTTGCGTATCTTCATACGACGTATGAGGGAACGAGCAACTTTGCGGGTTCCATTTTCCTCGATTACCAGAATCAGGATGATTTCAGTGATGGAAACACAATCGTTTACGGTCATAATATGAAGAATCTCTCCATGTTCGGAAAATTGAAACAGATGAAGGAGCAGGAAAAATATAGGGACAGCGTCTATTTCTGGATGCTGACGCCGGAATCAAACGATGTGTACCAGATTTTTTCTGCTTTTTATACGGAGGCAGACAGTGATGTCTACACGCTGTATTCCGGCGGGGGTGAAGCGTTTGTACAGTATCTGAATACCATGGCGGCGCGGTCAGAGATCCCGGTGGAGCAGCCGGAGATGGATGAAAACAGCCATATTATTGTGCTGTCCACCTGTGCGGCGAGCGATACGACTGGACGGTTCGTCGTTCTGGGCGTGCGGCGGAACCGGTAATGATTGGTCAGGAGGAGGAATGACAGATGGAAGAGGAAAGAAAAATCGAAGAACTGCAGAGATTGATTGATACGCATGAAAATATCGTATTCTTCGGCGGCGCGGGCGTGTCCACGGAGAGCGGGATTCCGGATTTCCGGAGCGTGGATGGCCTTTATCATCAGAAGTATGACGTTCCGCCGGAGACAATTTTAAGCCACAGCTATTTCCTGCGGTACCCGGAAAAGTTTTATGCTTTTTACCGCGACAAAATGCTTCCGGTCGGCGCAGAACCGAACGCGGCGCATAAGAAACTTGCAGAGCTCGAAGCGGCGGGAAAATTAAAAGCGATTGTGACGCAGAACATTGACGGACTGCATCAGGCGGCGGGAAGTAAAGTAGTGTATGAACTGCATGGAAGCACACACCGCAATTACTGTATGAAATGCGGGGCATTCTGCGATACAGAGCTGGTGAGAAGGAGCAGCGGCGTTCCAAGATGTGAAAAATGCGGAGGCATGATCAAACCGGATGTCGTACTCTACGAGGAGAGTCTGAATGAGAAAGTGCTCGACGGTGCGATCCGCTCGATTGCGGCGGCAGATCTTCTGATTGTCGGCGGAACGTCACTTGCGGTTTATCCGGCGGCAGGCCTTCTCCAGTATTTTGAGGGCGATGCGCTGGTTCTCATCAACAAGGGCGCAACGCCGATGGATAAAAACGCGGATCTTCTGATCCAGCAGCCGATCGGGCAGGTGCTCGGCAGCATCAAAGTAAGATAGATTTTAATTAGAAAATATAAGGCGGAAGAAACATGGCAGAACATTACGAAGTAGGCGATATTGTAAAACTGAAAAAGCCGCATCCGTGCGGCAGCAGCGAGTGGGAAATCCTGCGTGTCGGCGCAGATTTCCGTCTCAAATGCACCGGCTGCGGCCACCAGATCATGGTAGCACGCAAGCTGGTCGAGAAAAACACCCGCGGATTACGAAAAAAAGATGCGTAATATCGTGAAAAAAAACAAGAAAACACGCGAAAAAGGGCTTGCTATAAGCCCTTTTTTATGTTAAAATAACAAATTGTGACGTATAAAAATAATTCCTTGCTCCCCATAATGAAAATGGGGTGCCAAAAAGTCCAAAAGGAGGTAAAGCATGAACAAGTACGAATTAGCACTGGTTGTGAATGCAAAACTTGAAGAAGAGGAACGCGCAGCTGTAGTTGAGAAAGCCAAAGGTTATGTAACCCGTTACGGCGGAACAGTTGGCGAAGTAGAAGAGTGGGGCAAAAAACGCCTTGCATACGAAATTCAGCATATGCGTGAAGCATATTACTACTTTATTCAGTTTGAAGCAGACGCAACAGCTCCGGCAGAGATCGAGAGCCATATGCGTATTATGGATAACGTACTGAGATACTTAGTCGTTAAAAAGGAAGCTTAAGAGGTAAGCGAATGAATAAAGTTATATTGATGGGAAGATTGACCAGAGATCCCGATGTCAGATACTCTGCTGGAGAGAACTCCACAGCGGTAGCCCGTTATACACTGGCTGTTGACCGCAGATTCCGCAGAGACGGCGATTCCGCAACCGCAGACTTTATCGGATGCGTTGCTTTCGGCCGCCAGGCAGAATTTGCAGAGAAATACCTGCGTCAGGGAACGAAGATCGCCATCACCGGCCGCATTCAGACCGGAAGCTACACCAACCGTGAAGGCCAGAAGGTCTACACGACAGACGTAGTTGTAGAAGAGCAGGAGTTTGCAGAGAGCAAAAATGCAGGCGGAAACAACGGAGGATACTCCGCACCGCAGCATAACAATCCGGCTCCGTCCGCGAATACATCTGACCTGGGCAGCGCCGATGGTTTTATGAATATTCCCGATGGCATTGACGAAGAATTGCCATTTAATTGATAGAAAAGGAGAGATTGATCATGGCTTATAATAATAGTGAAAGACCAGCTTCCAGAAGACCGGCCCGCAGAAGAAGAAAAGTTTGTGTTTTCTGTGGTGGAGAAGAGATCAGCTACAAGGATGCAGCTAAACTGAAAAAATATGTATCCGAGCGTGGTAAAATCCTGCCGAGACGTGTAACTGGAACCTGCGCAAAACATCAGAGAGCAGTAACAGTAGCCGTTAAGAGAGCAAGACATATGGCTATTATGCCGTACGTAGATGATTGATTCTGACTTGCGCTAAGCACTGTCCGAACGTTCATTTTGAATCGGTAAATAAATGGAGGTATCTGCCCGAAAAGGGCGGGTACCTTTTTTGTATCCAGAAGTATCTTGTTGCCAAAGTACAGGTCAAAGTGGTATAATCGGAAGGACAGGAGCGAAATACAACACGCAACGTTGGAAAGGTGTTAGGAAATGAAAAGCAAAATGAAGTTGAGCGGCCAATTGCGGAGCTATCTTCGATGGCCGCTGATTTTGTCCATCCTGATGCTTGTGATGAATATCGGCATGTATTTTGTGGATGTGATGGCAGGAATGTGGTTCACGCTGTTTTTTGCAGTCTATGTGATCGCAGCCGCAGTTCTCTATTACAGACAGCGTCCGCAGGTGATCAACGAGCTGATTACCTTTGCGACCGAATACGGCCAGGTTCAGAAGCATCTGATCCAGGAACTGGCGCTGCCCTATGCCGTTATGGATTCGCAGGGAAAACTTCTCTGGGTCAACAAAGAGTTTACAAAAATCACAGGGAAGGATACACAGTATCATAAATGTATCGCCACCATTTTTCCGGAGCTGACGGTCGAGCGGCTGCCGAAAAATGAGGAGGAGACCGACATCAACGTGGCTTACGGCGAAAAGAATTTCCGTGCCCATGTAAAAAGCGTCTGCATCGACGAGCTGATCCAGAATTCGGAGATGATCAACACAGATATCAAAGGCTATTTTATTCAGGCACTGTATCTGTTCGATGAGACGGAGCTCCGCGAGTATATGCGGAAATTCGAGGACGAAACGATGGTCACCGGTCTTCTGTATCTGGACAACTACGACGAGGCGCTGGAGAGCGTCGAGGAGGTCCGCCGTTCCCTTCTGACCGCACTGGTCGAGCGAAAGATCAACAAATATTTCAACGATCTCGACGGACTGGTGAAGCGGTATGAGAACGACAAATACATCGTGGTCATGCGCCGGAGTTCGTTAAATGAACTGAAAGAGAAAAAGTTCGATATCCTCGAGGACGTCAAGACCATCAACATCGGAAACGAGATGGCGGTCACAATCAGTATGGGTATCGGAGCAGATGCTGGATCGTTTGCGAAAAACTCCGAGTATGCGAAAATCGCGATCGACCTGGCTCTTGGCCGGGGCGGCGATCAGGTCGTTTTAAAGGACGGTTCGAAGATTCAGTATTTCGGCGGAAAAACGCAGGCTGTGGAAAAGAATACGAGAGTCAAAGCCCGCGTCAAGGCGCACGCGCTGAAAGAGTTTATGAACACGAAAGAGAAGGTCGTTGTCATGGGACACCGCCTGCCGGATGCCGATTCGTTCGGTGCGGCCATCGGTATCTACCGTGCGGCGAAAACGCTGAATAAAAAAGCGTACATCGTCATCGACAACCCGACCAGCTCGATCATTCCGCTGATGAATACGTTCAGCGACAACCAGGATTATGAGGCGGACATGTTTGTCAACAACCATGAGGCGAAAGAGATCATGGACGACAACACGCTGCTCGTTGTGGTCGATACGAACAAGCCGAGCATCACACAGTGTGAGGATCTGCTGTACATGGCGAAAATGATCGTCGTGCTGGATCATCACCGGCAGGGAAGCGATACGATCCGCAACTCGGTGCTTTCCTATATTGAGCCGTATGCATCATCCGCGAGCGAGATGGTTGCCGAGATTCTCCAGTATTTTACCGAGGGAATCCGCATCCGGAACGTGGAGGCGGACAGCATCTATGCCGGCATCATGATCGATACCGACAACTTTATGCAGAAAACAGGTGTCCGCACGTTCGAGGCGGCAGCGTTCCTGCGCCGCTGCGGTGCGGATGTGACGCGTGTGCGCAAGCTGTTCCGTGAGGATATGAACGATTACAAGGCAAGAGGAGAGACGATCCGCAATGCGGAGCTGTTCCGCGGCCAGTTCGCGATTTCCGAATGCCCGAGCGACTATGTGGACAGCCCGACGGTGGTCGGAGCACAAGCGGCGAACGAGCTGCTGAACATTGTCGGTGTCAAGGCGTCCTTTGTACTGACCGAGTACAAAGGCGTGATCTATATCAGCGCCCGCGCGATCGATGAGGTCAATGTACAGATCATCATGGAGCGGATGGGCGGCGGCGGTCATCTGAATATGGCAGGATGCCAGCTTGAGACCGTCGATCTGGAGGGGGCGCGCAGCCTCCTAAAATCAACCTTAACAGAAATGCAGGATGGAGGAGAAATCTGATATGAAAGTTATCTTACTGGAAGACGTAAAAGCACTTGGTAAAAAAGGACAGACTGTAAACGTAAGTGACGGATATGCAAGAAACATGCTTCTGCCGAAAAAACTCGGCATCGAGGCAACCGCAAAAAACCTGAATGAGCTGAAACTCCAGAAAGCACACGAGGACAAAGTGGCAGCAGAGCAGCTCGCTGAGGCACAGGCTTTCGCGAAAGAGATTGAGGACAAACAGGTTACCGTAGCAATCAAAGTCGGCGAGGGCGGAAAAGTATTCGGAAGTGTATCGGCAAAAGAGATCGCTGAGGCAGCAAAAGAGCAGCTCGGATACGACATCGACAAAAAGAAAATGCAGCTTCCGAACCCGATCAAGGTTCTTGGAACGACAGAAGTGCCGATCCGCCTGCATACCAAAGTAACTGCAAAGCTGAAAGTTATCGTAAAAGAAGCATAATTCTATGGAAGAAGCACTGATTAAACGAATCCTTCCGCACAGCATCGAGGCGGAGCAGTCGGTCATCGGTTCCATGCTGATGGGGCGCGAAGCCATCATGGCGGCATCGGAAATCCTGACGAGCGACGATTTTTACCAGCACCAGTACGGCGTCATTTTTGATGCCATGGTGGAGCTGTTCAATGAGGGAAAACCGGTCGATCTGGTCACTCTGCAGAACCGCCTGCGTGAAAAGGATGTTCCGCCGGAGATCAGTTCGATGGAGTTTGTCCGCGATCTTTTAAATGCGGTGCCGACTTCGGCGAATGTGCGCCATTATGCGAACATCGTCAGCGAGAAAGCGGTGCTGCGCCGTCTCATTAAGCTGACAGAAGAGATAGAGAATGACTGCTATCTGAACAAAGAGCCGGTGGAAGTCATCATGGAGGAGACGGAAAAGAAGATGTTCCAGTTATTGGGTCAGCGGAATTCCGGAGACTTCATGCCGATCCGCCAGGTTGTCATCAATACGCTGGAGAACATCGAGCGTGCATCGAAGACGAAGGGAAATGTCACGGGTATTCCGACCGGATTCACGGATCTGGACTACAAGACATCGGGTCTGCAGAACTCTGACTTTATCCTGATTGCGGCACGTCCGTCTATGGGTAAAACGGCGTTTGTCCTCAATATTGCGCAGTATATGGCGTTTAAGAAAGACAAAGCCGTTGCGATTTTCAGTCTCGAGATGTCGCGGGAGCAGCTGATGAACCGTCTGCTCTCGATGGAGTCGAAAGTAGATTCCCAGCATCTGAGAACCGGAAACCTGAAAGACGACGAATGGAGCAAGCTGATCGAGAGCGCCGGCATGATCGGTGAATCCCGACTGATGATCGACGATACACCTGGTATCTCGATCGGAGAGATGCGGTCGAAATGCCGCAAATACAAGCTGGAGCACGGTCTTGATATCATCATCATTGACTACCTGCAGCTGATGTCGGGAAGCGGAAAGAGCTCCTCGGAATCGCGCCAGCAGGAGATTTCGGATATCAGCCGTTCCTTAAAAGCACTCGCGAGAGAGCTGAATGTGCCGGTTGTTGCACTGTCCCAGCTTTCCCGGGCTGTTGAGCAGCGTACCGACCACCGTCCGATGCTTTCCGACCTGCGTGAGTCGGGAGCGATCGAGCAGGATGCCGACGTTGTTATGTTTATCTATCGAGATGATTACTATAATAAGGATTCCGAGAATAAGGGAATCGCGGAAATCATCATCGCCAAACAGCGAAACGGCCCGATCGGAACCGTCAATCTGGTCTGGCTGCCGGATTATACGAAATTTGCGAATGCAGAGAGATAAAAGAAAATATTTTATGTGTCAGAACGTGTCGTGGGATAGTCCTGCGGCACGTTTTTTGTGTATAATTGTATGAATTTGTCGGAATATTACGATGAGATTTTCTTGCGGCAGGGGATAACAGATCCTATAATAAAGGGAAGAAGGGAGTGGCTGCCGTATGGAAAATAGAACGTATCTGGTCACGGAGGCGGAGAAGCTGACCGGGGAGAAAGCGCATGTGCTCCGGTACTGGGAGGACGAGCTCGGCATGGAAATCCACCGCAATTCGCTGGGACACCGCTGCTATACTGCGCAGGACATTCAGATTTTTCTGGGAATCCGGGAACTGAAGAAAAAGGGGCTTCACCTGAAAGCGATCCGCGAGCTGATGCCGAAGCTGGTGCAGGCAACGGCGGAGATCAAAGCGTTTCCGGCGGAAGCGGCAGAGACGGCAAAGGAGAAGCCGGATCCGGCAATACCGGGAAAAGCGGACGAAGTGCCGGAGGTGGTTGTCGATCTTCTGCCCGAGCGGGAAGCAGAACAGCTGGCGGACACTGTGATGCGGCAGGAAGAGGAGGAGCGTCAGACGGAGTTTTACCGCGTGCTCGGCCGTCTGCTCGATCAGATGATACAGAAGCGGCGCCAGGAAGAGCGGAGCCGCCGTGTGGATGAGGCGATCCGCCGCCACCAGCAGAGCCGGAGAGAAGCAGCGGCGACGCTGGAGCAGAAAGGAAAACGGACGAAAGCAAAACGGGGCCATCGGAACAATGGGTAAATCGGACAGAAAAAAAAGAACGCCTGCGAGAGGCGTTCTTTTTGGATCCACGCGGAAATCCGACTTATTTTGCAGCCAGATAATCGTTGATCTGGTCTTCCAGAACCTGAGCGTCCAGGCCGTGAACCATAGCTGCTTCTTCCAGGGACTCACCCTGTGCAGAAGGGCAGCCGATGCAGTGCATACCGGCTCCCATCAGGATTCCGATGATATTTGTATCCATTGCGATTAACTCGCCGATTGTCATGTCTTTCGAGATCTTTGCCATCTTAAAGTTCCTCCTTTAAATGTGTATATACCCGTCGTTCCGATTTTGACGGCTATTTTGATTATAGCGTACCCCCGGGGGGAATGCAAGAACAAATTCATAAGATTATAGAATGTTTATAATTTTGTACTTGTATTTCAGGGGGCAATCGTTTACAATGTGGATAGTACCGAAAGGGCCAAAAAATCTACAAGGAGGATAAGATCATGGCATATGTAATCACAGACGAATGTGTAAGCTGCGGAACCTGCGCTGGAGAATGTCCAGTAGAGGCTATCGCTGAGGGAGATTCCCATTACGAAATCAACCCGGATGTATGCGTTGAGTGCGGAACATGCGCAAGCGTATGTCCAACCGAGGCTATCACAGAAGAGTAATTTGTACGGAACGTACAAAAAAGGAAGTCCTTCGCGGACTTCCTTTTTTTATACATACGTTTCAAAACTTACAGAGAAGCCAGCTCCTGCAGAGCATTCTCTTTTACCATTGCATTTCCATGTTCCAGCAGAAATGCTTCAGCGGCCAAGGAGAAGGATTCCTGTCTGCCGTACTCAGAAAGAATGTTGCAGACCTTGTTGAATTCCTCCGGTTTGCAGCCGGACTGGTGCAGAACGAGCTGATAGTTGGCATCTGCCCTGTTCTTATAGAGGGAATTGCTGCCGGTAAAATACTGGTTCAGCGCTTTTGCGGAGCTGATGACATCGTCGAGGGTTGAGAAGTGGAAGGTGCGTACCAGATCCACATTCTTTTCCTCGGATGCTGCAGGCTCTTTTTCGTTTTCCTTCTGTGCCGCTTTCTTTGCGATTTCCTGTGCCTTGTTCTTCACATCGCAGAGCTTGTGGAACAGGTCGATGATGTCGTCCGCGCCGGAATACTGTACCGGTTCCGGTCCGTCCGTATCGTCGCCGGATGGAGCAAATTTGGCGAAGCGGGTGTCGAGCTCCTGTGGATCCTCGACTCTGGTGATAATGAGGACAATGCTGTCCGGAGCCACCGGAACGGCCTCGACCATGAGCGGGGCATTATCCACATTGAAGCCGAACTGCTGGTTGGCTTCAAGCATCATATCCTGAAACAGGCTGCGGGCCTTTTCCGTGCCGTAAGCCAGTTCGCTGAGCTTTAAATTTCTTTCGGCAAGATCGGCGCTGGTCAGTGTGCAGCGGATCTTGTTATCATTGATTTTTTTCTATTTTCATAACTCTCACGTCCTTAATTACTCTTTACTTATATAAATAGGGCTGCTTACAATATAGTATAACACATCACGGAAAGAAGTAAAGAACTTAAGATTTTTTTTACATTTCGCATAATTTTTTCAGAAATGAAGGGATAAACTTTATTTGTAATTCCCCCGGTTTGAAGTATAATGGGAGTTGGGGAAACCTTTGCTTCTGTCCGGAGGGTGCATACTCCGGCCGGAAGCAGGCACAGAAAAAACGGATCGGATAAGAAGGCGTCCCTGCGAAACATGATCATTGAAACTAAAAACAAAAGTATTTCATACGGATCGATGGGGCTTTCTTTTTTGTACGTCACAACTGCAAATAAGCCATGAAACAAACAATCGACAAAACTTTTTAAACAGATTTTCTGAAAAATACCCAATAGCAAAAAGCAACGATACGTTCGTTACTGTTCAATCAGCAGTGAAACACCTGCTGTTTCGCTGCGTAAGAACATGATTCAGGTGTGAGCAGCCCTCCTTTTGCGAAGCAAAACTTTAAATGAGGGCTGCGAATGTTACAGTTCGCTGGGAACCAGTGAACTGTAACGATACTTTCTGACTCGCATGCGGTTCCCTTGCGCATAACGGTTGCTATTGGGTATTTTTTTTGTTATAATGGGCGCAAGTGGGGAGATCTTCAGAGCGAAGAAAAGGGGAAAAGAACACATGAAGGAGCAACAGAAGAAAAAAGCAGCGCCGGTACTGGTCGTACTGATTCTGATCGTGCTAGTCGGTGCAGCAGGCATTGTTTCATTTTTGATAAACCGATATAAACCCGGAACCGAATACATGGCCGGGAACGAATATTTTAACCTGACAGACGAAAACAGCGTTGCGCTGATCCAGAACGGAGAACTTCTGGAAGAGCAGGCCGTCCTTATCGGAGGAGAGCCGTATGCGGCGTACACATATGTAGAATCCCAGCTGAACAGCTGCTTCTACTGGGATGAAGAAACAAAAGGAATCCTGCTTACAACGAGCGGCGGCGTGCAGACACTGCTTCCGGGCGATGCGGCCGTTGCCAAAACACCGGGCGGACAGCCTGCCGTACAGCAGGAGAGCGACGGAACGGTTTACATTTCGCTGGATGTCGTAAAAGAATACACAGATCTCGACTATGCATATTACAGCGATCCCAACCGTGTTGTAATCCGGAATGAATGGGACGGAGTGGAGCAGGCGACGGTACAGTCAGACACCGCGCAGGTGCGCCAGAAAGGCGGCATCAAGAGTCTGATTCTTGCGGATGTACAGAAGGGTGACACCCTGCTGTATCTGGAAAATCTGGACAACTGGTGCAAAGTCATGACGGCGGACGGCTATACCGGCTACATCCAGACAGAGGATATCTCCGAGCCGGAGGCCATCGAAGCGCGGACGGCAAAGAAAGATTCCTATGAAAGAATTACACGGGATCACAAAATCAATCTGGTCTGGCATCAGAGCACATCGACCGAGTCGAACGACGCGATGGCAGAGATGACAGCAGAAATGACCGGCGTGAACGTGATTTCACCGACCTGGTTTTCCGTGACAGACGAAACCGGTACGATTTCCAGCCTTGCGAGCGCCGATTACGTGAAACTGGCGCATGAAGCGGGACGGGAAGTCTGGGGATTGATTGATAACTTTAATGAAGCATTTGACGAAACAACCGATCTTGCCTACGCATCCGTGCGCAGCAGAATCATTGAGCAGCTGCTCGCCGAGGCAGCATCGTGCGGCATGGACGGCATCAACGTGGATTTCGAGAATCTGAAAGAGGCCGGAATCCCGCATTACCTGCAGTTTCTGCGGGAACTGACGAGCGCGGCGCATGCACAGAATCTTGTGGTGTCGGTCGATACGCCGGTACCGCAGGCTTACACGATGTATTATCAGCGCGGCGAGCAGGCAAGATTTGTGGACTATATGATTGTCATGGCCTATGACGAGCATTTCGCGGGAAGCGAGGAGGCAGGCTCTGTTTCATCCCTCCCGTTCGTACAGCAGGCCGTGGAGGAGATGACGCGGGTGATGCCTGCCGATCAGGTGATCTGCGGAATCCCGTTTTATACCCGTGTCTGGACGGAAAAGTTCGGACAGAGCGCCATTACCAGCGAGGTGCTGGGCATGGATGGCGCCAAAAACTATGCCAAAGAGAATCAGATGACAGAAACCTGGGATGCATCCCTTGGCCAGAATGTGGCAACGGTAGAAACTTCCGATGCCAGATACACGATCTGGATGGAGGATGAGCAGTCCATGGAGGAAAAACTGAAAGTGATCCAAAGCGCTGATCTCGCCGGAGTGGCAGAGTGGAAGCTCGGATTCGAGCGCGCAGACGTCTGGAGTCTGATTTCAGAATATATTGAAACAAACAGTTGACGAGGAGTCCGGGAAGGATAAGGGGAATGATAAAAGCCCGGGCACGAAGGAGGAGTATACATGTCAGAAAACAATCGCGAAGAATTATTTAAAACAACGCTGATGGGCGGTTTCGATAAGGACGATGTCATGACGAAAGTGCAGAACCTGAAAGATCAGGCGTATGCCGCTCAGAAGAAACTGGAAGCGAAGATCGAGGAAAAAGAGCAGGAAATCGAGAAGCTGAACCGCAAGATCCGCGAGCGTGAGGATAAAATCGAGGAGCTCGAAAAAAATATTCATGAGAAATACCAGAGCTATATCGACAATTATGACAGCATCAGCGGCCTTGTGTTTGAGGCACAGGTGAAAGCGAAAAAACTGACACAGGAAACAGAGGAGAGCTGCAGAAAGCTAAAAGAAGAGACCGAGGAAGCCTGCCGCCGGAAAACCGAAGAAACGGACGAGTCCTGCCGCGAGAAAACGGAGGAAACGGATGAGGCGTGCTGCAAAAAGAAAGAGGAGACAAACGAGTCCTGCCGGAAACAGAGGGAGGAGACAAAGGAATCCTGTGCAAAGCAGCGCCGCGAGACGAAGGAACAGTGCGAATACATGGTAGAGAGCGCACGTCAGAAGGGCGAGGAACTGGCTGCTGTTTATGAAGAAAAACTGCAGGCCGAAGCAGAAGAAATCCAGAGCCATATGGACGCGGAACTGCAGAAAGCCAACACCAGATACCAGAAGATTTACGCCGAGATGGAAACCATGACAAGTGTACTCGAGAAGAACCGCAGAATTTTTGAGGAGACTTTTGCCGGCATCGAAAAAATGCGTGAGGAGATGAAACGTTCTGCGTCGGAAGTGGAAACCTTCATGAAAGATCCGGTAAAAAGTATCTTTCCCGGAGAGGCAAAAGAAACAGCCGCAGAGCCAGGCAGTGAAGATACCGCAGAAGAAGCAGACGAAATCGTCGAAAATTCCGCAGTCATCGATTTCGAAAATGAGCCGGATTATCTCGATGATGACAACGACGAAGAAGAGGATGAAATCCCGAATCGCGCGCATGATGAAGAAGATGAGGAAGAGTAACCGGAAGCAATAAGAGTTGTAACCTGCCCCGCTGCTGCATAAAATGACCAAGAAAGGAAATTTGCAGCAGGGGGCTTTTCATTTGGAAAAAGGGAAAAAACTGGAATGGCTGATGGCGGTGATTCTGCTTTCGGCGGCGTATGTTCTGTCCCGCGAGGGCGCACGGCTGGTGGCAGCACAGAAGGCAGCCACAAAAGTAGTGGTGCTGGACAGCGGCCACGGCGGCGACGATCCCGGCAAAATCGGGGCAAACGGTGTCAAAGAAAAGGACATCAACCTTGCGATTGCCCGTCTGCTGAAAAAGAAGCTGGAAAAGCAGGGAATCCTTGTGGTGATGACGCGGGAAGGGGAGAATGATCTCTCCGATCCGGGAGCCGTGAATGCGAAAGTGCAGGATCTGCAGCGGCGCGTGCAGCTGATTCATGAAAAAAAGCCGGACTGTGTGATCAGCATTCACCAGAACAGCTACCCGGATGCGGCGGTCAAAGGGGCGCAGGTGTTTTATTATACGGATTCAAAAGAAGGCGAAAAACTGGCGCTCTGCATGCAGGCTGCACTGGTCGCGGGGCTCGATCCGGCGAATCACAGGAAAGCCAAGGGAAACAAAACGTATTACATGCTGAAGAAGACAGACGCAGTGCTGGTGATCTGCGAGTGCGGATTCCTCTCAAATCCGGAGGAAGAAGCGCTCCTGAACACAAAGGAGTACCAGAAAAAGGTGGCGGATGCACTGTGTGACGGCGTTTTAACGTATCTGGGAGAAAAGAAGAATGGCAAAGAGAAGACACAGACGAAGACGGAAGAGACCGCTGCGGGCGCTGCTTCCGCTTATGCTTGCCCTGCTGGCGGCTTATCTGGTATTCGGAGAGTTTGATGAGAGCGATCCCGCGCAGAACGGAAGCGGAGCGGACAGCAGCACTGCTTCACAGACGGCAGACGAAAACAATGGTCTGTCAGAGAATGGCGCAACACAGTTTCAGGCGGAAAATACAGATGAGGAGGAGCTGGCGAAGCGGTATTATTACAGCCAGCTCGATGAAAACAGACAGATGATTTACCGCGAACTGGTGCAGGGAATCGCGGAACACCAGGAAACCATCATCACAAAAGGCGGCGATCCCGATGTGACGGCGGAGGTTTACGGATGGGTCTATATGGATTACCCGGAGTACTGCTGGATCAACGGAGCATCACATGTCACGGGATACGGTGAGCCGAAAAACTACTGCGAGGTAGTTCCGGAATACACGATTTCTGCGGAGGAGATTACAGGCCGCCAGACCCAGATCAAAGGGGCGGGAAATGATTTCTTAAGTGATATCGATCGTTCGATGGATGACTATGGGAAGATCAAGGCTGTCTTTGAAAAATGTATCCGGCAGATTGATTATGTGAAAGATGCGCCGGAGAATCAGACACTCTACAGCGGACTTGTGAACGGACAGACGGTCTGCGCAGGCTATGCCAGAACGTTCCAGTATCTGATGAACCGCCTGGACATCCCGGTCATTTATGTGACGGGAACGACAGACACCGGCGAGGCGCACGGCTGGAATATCGTAAAGTGCGGAGACAATTATTACAACGTCGATGTAACCTGGGGCGATCCGGTATTCGCAGAGGGCGAGAGCGGCGAGTACAATCTGCCGGACGACCTGATCTACTACGATTTTCTCTGCGTTTCCGATGCGGAATTTTCGGACACGCATCAGGCGGATGCGAATCTGCTGCTCCCGGCGTGCAATGCAGATGACCTCGAGTATTACCGCCAGATCGGCCGGTACATGGATACATTTGATGCGACGCAGATTCTGTGGGAAATGGAGACGGATATTGAAGAGACAAAAGAGTATTCCGAATTTAAATTTGCCACCGATGATTTGATGGCACAGGTCATGGAAGCCCGACCGGAGCTTCTCGATAAGGCTTCCGGCTATCTTTGCAGCTATTACGGACTCGGGTCCGTAAAATATACATACAGCGAGGATACGGCGACAAGAAAGCTGATGGTATTCTGGCAATATAAAGGAGAACCGAGTGAATGACGGTTCTCCTTTAAAAATATCCGGAAACAAAATGTCGATCAGCTCGCGCTCGAGAAACTCGATGGTAATCAGGCACGAATAAGGGAGTTCGGAAACCTGGGAAACACTCACAAGATCCTGACGGACGGTGATGGAATGATCCGTGACATCGGTAACCTCTGCGACCCAGGCGGCATGCGGGATCGTCAGATGTTTCGCAATCAAAGGGCCGACCTGCGCGGTATCGCCGTCGGTTGTCTGACGTCCGCAGATAATCAGATCCGCGCCGCCGATCACCTGAATACCCTGCGCCGGCGTTAAGAATATCCCCCGTGGGGGCTTGTGAAAAAGGCCGATTTTTGGTAGAGTAAAGGGATATTTGAGCGGTTGGAGAACGACCGCGCCGGGAAAGTTAAGAAAAAGAAGAAAGAAGCGGAAGATATGGAACAGGAATTATTACAGGAAATTGCCTCCTACTGGGGAACCCGTGCGGAGGGGTATTCTGAGGTCAATGAAAAAGAACTGGCGGGAAGCCAGAGAGAAGCGTGGCTGCATGTATTAGAGGAGCAGTTTCCAGAGAAAAAGAAAGAAGAGATGAAGATTCTCGATATCGGAACCGGCCCGGGATTCTTCCCGATGATTTTGTCGGAGGCAGGTTATACGGTGGCGGCTGTTGACTACACGGAGGAGATGCTGGAAAAGGCGAAAGAGAATCTGGGAAAATATACGAAATACGGTCTGGAGCGCGTGACGCTGCAGCGGATGGATGCACAGAATCTGGAGTTTGTGGATGAGACCTTTGATGTTGTCATTTCCAGAAATCTGACCTGGAATCTGGAAAAGCCGGAGCAGGCATACCAAGAATGGATGCGTGTCCTGAAACCGGGCGGCGTGTTGCTCAATTTTGATGCGAACTGGTACGGTTATCTCTATGACGAGGAGAAAAAAGAAGCGTACGAGGCAGACCGGAAGAAAGTGGAAGAGCAGCAGCTCGACGACCATTATCTGTGCACGGACATTGACCGCATGGAAAACATTGCGCGCCAGGTGCCGCTCTCTGCGATGGAACGGCCGGCGTGGGATACGAAGGTGCTCGAATCCCTCGGCGTCTGTTCCATCCAGACCGATTCCGAAATCTGGAAGCGCGTCTGGAGCGAGGAAGAGAGACTGAACTATGCATCGACACCGATGTTTCTGGTGCGCGCGGAAAAAAGCGCAGAGCAGCCCTTCCAGCTTGGTGATGTGACCGTCCGCCGCGGCGAAAAATATCAGGCGGCTTCCGAAGACGGTCTCTGGTATCCGGCGGCAAAACCGGGCGATATGGTAACAGAAGGTGGCCCTGTCGTTGCTTACGGAAGAATTGTGCGCGAGCCGGAGTACGACGACCGCAAAGAGCAGATTGTCCATTACTGGGAGAAGCGGAGCGAGAGCTTTTTAGAGCAGAGACGCTCCGAACTTGCGAACCCGATTGCGAAGCGCTGGATGAAAGAGATTGAAAAACAGATCCCGGCGGGAAGACGGTTAAAGATCCTTGATGTGGGCTGCGGAGCCGGATTTTTCTCGATCCTGCTGGCAAAAGAGGGCCACGAGGTCTTCGGCATCGACCTGACACCAGAGATGATTGAGAATGCGATCCAGCTCGCCGAAGAAGAGAATGCCGACTGCTGCTTCCAGGTCATGGACGCGGAAAATCCGATGTTTGCGGATGAAACGTTCGATGTTGTCATTTCCCGAAACCTGACGTGGACGCTGCCGAATGCGGAGCATGCTTACGGCGAGTGGATGCGTGTGCTGAAAACGGGCGGTGTGCTGCTGAACTTCGATGCCAATTACGGAAAAGAAGACGTTGCAGATACAAAGGGACTTCCGGAGGCGCATGCCCATTTCAAGGTTGGAAACGAGATGCTCGAAGAGTGCGAACGGATCAAATCACAGCTCCCGATCAGCCGCAAAAACCGGCCGGCGTACGATGTGGCGGTGCTGTGCGAAAACACAGCGGGAGAAATCCGCATTGATACGAGCCTTGGAAAACGCATTTATCTGGAAAAAGACGAGTTCTATAACCCGGCACCGATGTTTTCGATTTGTGCCGTGAAGCAGTAAAGGAGTATTTGTGAAAAAATATCTGTTAAAACGACTGCTTCGCCTGATTCCGGTATTCCTCGGCGTGACGATTCTCGCTTTTCTGCTGACGGGACTTTCCTCGGTCGATGCGGTGGATTTAAAAGAGAGCAGCAGCGGCGGCGTGATGTCGGAGGCGGAAAAAGAAGCGCTGCGGGAGGAGCTGGGACTGAATGAGCCGAAAGCTGTCCAGTACCTGCAATGGCTGAAAAACGCCCTGCGCGGTGACTTCGGGGAGTCGTACGTTTCCGGCAAACCGGTGCTTGTAAGCTTCTGCGAAAAACTGCCCGCAACGATTGCACTTGCGGCGCTGGCGCTTGCCATGACGGTCTGTCTTTCGTTTCCGCTCGGTATCTTAAGTGCAAAATATCAGAATACATGGGCGGACCGCAGTATCAGCCTGTTCTGCTTTGCAGGTAATTCGTTTCCGGGGTTTTTCACTGCACTTCTTCTCTTGTATTTCTTTTCGCTGAAATGGAATCTTTTTCCGGTTCTCAGTATGGGAAAGGGATGGAAAAGCTGTGTGCTTCCGGCGGCGACGCTTGCGGTTTCGATGACGGCAAAATACACCCGTCAGGTGCGTTCTGCCGTGCTTGCAGAGCTGGAGCAGGAGTACGTGGCGGGTGCACGGGCACGTGGGTTAAGTGAAAACCGGATTCTGTTTGGAAATGTATTAAAATCCGTGCTGCTTCGGATGGTCACGCTGCTATTCTTATCCGCCGGTTCGCTGCTTGGAGGAACCGCCATCGTTGAGACGATTTTCATGTGGAATGGTGTCGGAAAAATGGCCGTGGATGCCGTTTCCATGCACGATATTCCCGTGATTCAGGCATATCTGGTGTGGATGGCGGCGATCTATCTGCTGCTGCATCTCATTGCTGATCTGATGATGGGTGCACTGGACCCGCGGGCGAAGCTGGAGGGAATGCGATGAAAAAAGAACAGAAAGAAAGATCCTTTTTTATGGCATCCTCGCCGGTGCGCTGCTGCTGTTTGCCGCATGTGCGGCCCATCTGGCACCGTACGATCCGTATGAGCAGAATCTGGAACTGTCCCTTCTTCCGCCGTCCGCGGCGCACTGGATGGGGACGGACCGCTATGGAAGAGATCTGTTTTCAAGGATTCTCTCCGGCGCGCGGGTCAGCATTTTTTCAGCACTTCTTGTCGTTGCGGCAAGCGCTCTGATCGGAACACTCGCCGGAATTTTCAGCGGCTGGCTGGAAGGTAAAACGGATACGGTTCTGATGCAGATCTCCGATATTTTTCTGGCCTTTCCGGGTATGGTATTTGCAATCGCATTTTCCGGCGTTCTGCAGAGCGGCATGACGGGAGCCGTTGTGTCGCTGATCCTTGTTTCCTGGCCGAAATATGCACGGCTTGCACGGAACCGTGTGCTGGCATTGAAACACATGCCGTTCATCGCGGCGGCGCGCCTTACAGGAAACGGAACATGGAAGATGATCAGACGCCATATTCTGCCGAATCTTGCGGGGCAGACGATTGTCACAGCGGTGCTTGATATCGGAACGATGATGCTGGAAATCGCGGGTCTGTCCTTCCTCGGCCTTGGTGCGGAAGCGCCGTCGGCGGAGTGGGGAGCGATGATGAGCAACGGAAGAAGTATGCTGCAGACCGCGCCCTGGGTCATTCTGGCGCCGGGACTGGCGATTTTTCTGACCGTTCTTGTCTGCAATCTGCTTGGTGAGGCGGTACGGAAAACGGTGGATCAGGGATAAGGGGCAAACGAAAATGGAAACAAAGGGAGCAAAAACATGAGCGAAAAACTGCTGGAAATCAGCGGCCTTTCTGTCTGTTATGAGGGGGAGCAAATTTTAAATAACATCTGTTTTTCCGTCGAAAAAGGAGAAACCGTCGGCATCGCCGGGGAGTCGGGCAGTGGAAAAAGTACCTTGCTGCGAGCGATCCTGCGGCTGATGGGAAAGAATGGTTCCATCACCGGCGGGCAGATCACATTTCGCGGAGAGGAGCTGACGGGCATGTCCGAAAAGAAGCTGCGGAGTCTGTGCGGTTCAGAAATTGGTATGATTTTCCAGAATACAGGGGCATCATTCTGTCCGACCCGGAAAATCGGAACACAGATCTGTGAAAGCGTGCGCGCCCATGAGAAACGCTGCGGATTCATCACCCCGATTTCTGGGGGAATGTCTGGCAGAAAAAGCCGCAGAGAAATCAAAGATATGACGCTCCAGCGATTTGCGGATATGGGGCTTTCGGATGGCGAGACGATCTGGAACAGCTATCCATCGTCGCTCTCCGGCGGCATGAACCAGCGCGTCGGGATTGCGCTCGCAATGCTGCTGCATCCGTCGCTTCTTCTGGCGGACGAGCCGACGAGTGCACTCGATGTGGTTTCGCAGGCGCAGGTGCTGCGGGAGCTTCAGGCGTTGCAGCAGAAAGAGCAGACGGGGATGGTGCTGGTGACGCACAATCTTGCGGTTCTCGAGCAGATGGCAGACAGGGTTGCTGTTTTGAAGGATGGAAACATCGTGGAGCAGGGGGAGACAAGGACGGTTTTCGATCACCCAAAGGACGAATATACAAAAAATCTCCTTGCGGCTGTGCCGGGAAGAGGGAAGAACGATGCATAATCATAACATGCTGGAAGTAAACAACTTAAGCAAAAACTTTGCTGGAACCGGCCGGGAAACGGAATTTGCCGCCGTGGACGGCATCAGCTTCACACTGGATGCGGGTGAATGTCTTGGCCTGATCGGGGAGAGCGGATGCGGAAAAAGCACGACGGCCCGTCTGATCACCGGATTGGTCCAGGCGGATGCAGGCAGCGTTCTGTTGGAAGGCGAGGAAATCCTCGGAAGAAAAGGCAGGCGGCAGCGCGAAGTTTACCGGAAAATACAGATGGTCTTCCAGACCCCGCAGGATTCCTTCGATCCAATGCAGACGCTCGAAACCGGGATTCTGGAAGCTTTTCGGAATCAGGGAATGAGCCGGAAAGAAGCCTGTCTTCGTCTGCCGGAACTGCTGGAAAAAGTGGAGCTTGCCCCGGAAACGGCGAAACGCTATCCCCGCGAGACGAGCGGCGGAGAGTGCCAGAGAGCCGCAATTGCGCGGGCTCTTGCTGTGCAGCCGTCTCTTCTGATCTGCGACGAGGCAACGAGTGCGCTCGATGCGGCGGTACAGGCGCAGATCGTTCAACTGCTGAAAAAACTGCAGCGGGAAGAAGAACTTGCGATGCTGTGGATCGGCCACGACCTTGCGCTGGTGCGGGAACTCTGCAGCCGTGTGATTGTCATGCGGCAGGGAAAAATCGTGGAGCAGGGGGAGACGCGGGAGGTATTGGAGTACCCGAAAGAGGAATATACGAAACTGTTGATGGAGTATAGTCTGTGAGAAAACTGTTGAAACAGAAAATCAGACAGCGGAAATGGTGGTGCCATTTGCGAAAACAGGAGAAGTACAGAATGCAGAGAAAGAACGGCAGAAGGAAAAAAATTGCATATGTTTTGTGCGGCATTCTGGCGGTGGTACTGTTTTCCGGTTGTCAGAGCACAGCGGCAGATGGTACAGATGAAAAAGTTTTCGTATACGGCGACACGACATTCAACGCCGAAAACGACGAGTCCGATGTCAACCCGCACAACGGCTATTCCGGCTGGGCGTGTATCCGCTATGGGATCGGTGAGACGCTGTTTCATTATTCCGATTCTATGGAGATCGAGCCATGGCTGGCAGAAAGCTATGAGCTTGTGGACGATACAACATGGCGGATTACACTGCATGAAGGCATCTCCTTTACAAGTGGGCGCACTCTCGACGCGGAGGCGGTCAAAGAATGTCTCGAGGATCTGATCGCAGTACATGACCGTGCACGCGGGGATCTGAAAATTGAGAGCATCGAGGCAGACGGCCTGATCGTAACGATTCACACCGAACAGCCTGTCCCGGCGCTTCTGAATTATCTGTCTGACCCATATGGATGCATCATTGATATGCAGGCAGGTGTGACGGATGACGGCAATGTCGCCGGAACCGGCCCGTACCGCGCAGTACAGGTGGAGACGGATCAGGGACTGACGCTCGTGAAAAATGACAATTACTGGAACGGAACGCCAAAGCTCGACCGGATCGAAGTAAAAACGATCCGCGACGGCGATACGATGACGATGGCGTTACAGTCAGGCGAGCTCGACGCGGCGTACGGCCTGCCGTATTCCAATCTGATCCTGTTCCGCGATGAACCATACACGATTTCTTCGGCGGATACGTCGCGTACCTTCTTCGGACAGTTCAACGGATCATCCGAGGTGCTGCAGGACGACCGCGTGCGCGAGGCAGTCATCGGAGCGATCGACCGGCAGGGCTTTGTGAATACGCTGATGGAAGGAAACGGAAGCGTGGCGGAAGGCCCGTTCCCCTCTTACTTTGCATTCGGCGACAGCAAAGTGCAGGAGGAGTCCTATGATCTTGAGTATTCCAGAGAACTGCTGGCTGAAGCAGGCTGGACCGATGAGGACGGCGACGGCTACGTGGAAAAAGACGGAAAACGCCTGACCATCTGCTGGCTCACGTATCCGAGCCGCCAGGAACTGCCGCTTCTCGCGGAGAGTGCACAGGCATCGCTGAAGAAAATCGGAATCGAAGTACAGATCCAGTGCACGGCAAATCATCTGGAACTGCTGAAAAAAGGAAACTGGGATGTTTATGTAAGCGCATTTGTCAGCGCACCGACGGGCGATCCCGAGTATTTCTTTACAACGCACTGCCTGCAGGATTCCTCCAAGAACCGCGGCGGTTATTACAGTGAGACACTCGAGATGCTGGAGCAGCAGTTAAGCGGCGAGTTTGATACCGAAAAACGAACCGAACTGGCCATCGAGATGACGCAGACGCTGCTGGATGACCACATGTTTTTCTTCGCATCACACCTCAAAATGTCGATGGTATCCGGCGAGGGCGTGACGGGGCTTACGGCGCATCCGTGTGACTATTATGAAATTACAGTCAATTTGGACAAAAACAAATGATTATTTGGAAAAAGAGCAGAAAATGTGGATTTTCTGCTCTTTTTGCGCTATGATAGGAAAAGAACGGCACTGCGACGGTGCCAGAGAAGAGAAAAGGAGAAGTTACGATGCGGAAAGAAGAATTAAGAACATATATTGAAAACCACGAATCCGAGATGATCGAGGATCTGAAAAGCCTGATCCGGATTCCAAGCGAAAAACAGGCGGCAGAGCCAGGCAAACCATTCGGCGCACCGGCGGCAGAAGCACTGGCGCAGGGAATCGAAATTCTGGAAAAATACGGCTTTGCCGTAACCAACTACGACAACTACGCGATTGCAGCTGACTTTAATCAGGAAGAAAAGGGCCTTGATATTCTCGCCCACCTCGATGTCGTACCGGCAGGCGAAGGCTGGCAGGAGACCGATCCATTCACCCCGCTCATCAAAGAAGGAAAAATGTTCGGCCGCGGAACCGCAGACGACAAAGGACCGGCGATCGCAGCTATCTACGCAATGCGCGCTGTCAAAGAACTCGGTTATCCATTAAAGAAAAACGTCCGTCTTGTCCTCGGTTCCGACGAGGAGTGCGGAAGCTCTGACCTCGAATATTATTATAAGAAAGAAGTGGAAGCACCATGCACCTTCTCACCGGATGCCGAATTCCCGGTCATCAACATTGAAAAAGGCGGCATGCGAGGCCACTTCGAAAAAACATCCGATGCCGGAACGACAGGCGTGCGCCTCGTATCCTTACAGGCCGGCACCAAACTGAACGTTGTACCAGGCAAAGCATATGCAGAGCTTGCCGGCATGGCAAAAGAAGACCTGAAAACCTGCGCTGACGAGACTGAGCAGAAGACCGGCGTTTCCTTCGTCCTGGAAGACACCGAAAACGGCAATATAAAAATCACCGCCTGCGGTGCCTTCGCCCACGCATCCACCCCGGAAATGGGTAACAACGCACTGACCGCACTGCTGCAGCTTCTCGCATCTGTTGGAATGGAAGAGAGTGAACTGAAAAACGACATCAGTTTCCTTGCAAAAGTTTACCCGCACGGCGACGGCAAAGGCGCAGGCCTCGGTGTCGCCATGTCAGATGAAGAGTCCGGCGAGCTCACCTTAAGCCTCGACCTTATGAACTACGACGGTAAAACCTTGACCGGTTCCTACGACTGCCGCGCCCCGATCTGCGCGACAAAAGAAAACCTGTACGATACCGCCGAACAGAATATGAAAAAAGGCGGCTTTTCCATGGAAGGCAGTGCCATGTTCCCGCCACACCACGTTCCGGCAGATAGCCCGTTCGTTCAGACGCTGCTGCAGTGCTATACCGATGTCACCGGCAAACCGGGAAAAGCCTTTGCGATCGGCGGCGGAACGTATGTCCATCACCTGAAAAACGGTGTTGCGTTCGGCTGCGCGGACCTTGAAATTGACAATCGCATGCACGGGGCAGATGAATTTGTAGAAATCGAATGCCTGAAACAGTGTGTTGTGATCTTTGCAGAGGCGATTCTGCGGATCTGCGGGGAATAAAAATCCCGTCAGTACAAGACGAAATCAGAGTCCTTATGCTGTGAACCATTTTGAGCGGTGTGGGACTCTCTTACCAAAGAAGAAGGAATAGATGAGGGCGGACAAATGAGGGAAACACTGGGAGTTTTGCTGGGATTTTTTCTGGCAGCCGTACTTGGCTATCTGATTTCAGAAATCGCGCAGAAGGAGCAGGAGAAAGAAGTTCTGGAAAGCTATATGGATTCCCTTCAGGAGATTTATGAAGTGATCCGGCAGAGAATGGATGTGACGAGAAAATTCCGTCATGATCTTCTGAGCCATGTGCAGACGCTGGAGTATCTGATAGAAAAGCAGAAAAATCCGGATGGGGAGCTTCGAAAATATGCGGATCAGCTGACAGAAACATACCGGAAAATCCAGAGAGGAACCTTCTGCCGGGATGAGATCACAGATGCATTTCTGATGATGGAGAAACAGGTCTGTATAGAAAAAGAGATTCCCTTTCAGATCCAGGTATCGAAAACCTGCATGGAATGGATGATGCCCGTAGAACGAATCGGTTTTTTACATAATTTACTGGATAATGCAATCGAAGCGAACGGAAGAATTCCGGAAAAGGAAAGAAAAGAGCTTTCTTTTTGGATAGAAGAAGATTCCGATTCCTGTACGGTGAAATTGAGAAATGCGCTTGCAAGCAAAGAGGTTTTCAACTTATCAACCTGGAAAACAGATGGAGCAGAACACGGCGTGGGAACCAAAATCATTCGTGCCATTGTTGAAAAATACCACGGAACCAGCAAAACCTTCTGGGATAAAGAAAGACACAGCCTGGAACAGACCATTGTCTTTCCGATCGAACATCCGACAGAAAAGAGGGAAAAAGAATGAAAGATCCTAACCTTAGTGAACTGATCCGGACCTGTATTCGCTGCTGGCTGTATCTGGTTCCACAGGCGTTTCTTGGCATTCACCTGTTTGACATGTTTATGCGGAGAAAAAAACAGCATAAAGCCTCTGATGATCTGGCAGCTTCTGCGGGTATTTCTGATCGGTGGCATCAGCGACATCATTCTGCGGGGATACTATGGAGATGAAAACTGGTGGGGAATTCTGATGATGTTCTGTTCGGTCGTCATCATGATAGCAAACACCGTTCTCATTTACTACACCTTTGAAGGCAGCCTTCCCAAGGTTGTGCTGGGCGCGATGCTGGCCGATATCGTAACGAGCATGATTCATTATCCGGCAATCTGTATTGTGGATCTTTTGTCAGGGCGTCCGCTCTATATTCTGAAATGCCCGGTAGAACCATGGGATTTGATGATCCCGGTTCTGGAATATCTGTTTTACAGACTGGAGAAAAAAACAATCCTCCATGTTCTGAGAAGATATAGAGATTTTGAGGCCAGGTACTTGAAAATTATCTGGGTTTTTGTCTATTTTCTTCCGGTTCTATACTATGTGCCGAACGGATTGACGGACATACAGGTGATGTTTCTGGATGATATTCTGGTTATTCTGATTATGGTATTCAGCATTTTAAGCATAGTGCAGCGTCAGCGTCGGGTAATGAAGGATTATAAATTTCTTTCCGAACAGCAGAAAATGGCAGAATACCATTACCAGATTCTGACAGAGCAGATTCCCCAAATGGAACAATATCAGCAGACCATTTCGGAGCAGATGGAAAAAATTATGGCCGGAGCTGCTGAGATATCCGGGGAGACGCTGAAACAGTATGCAGACAGTCTCAAAGCGATCAGTCATCAGGTGCGGCAGGGGATTTACTGTAAAGATCGAATGACAGATGCGGTTTTGTGCGCATGGAAATCAAATCTGGAGAAGAAAAAAATCGAACTGCACTATGAGATTGAGGGATACGATCGGGGAGAAATCGAAGAACAGGATCTGGCAAAAATCCTGATCGGAATCTTAAACTGGGGAGAAAATCTTGTAAAAAAAGAAGAACACCGGGAAATCCGGCTGAAGATCACAGGAGTGAAAAATCAGCTGATTCTGGAATGCCAGACCTCATCCGGACGCCAGAATCCGATGAGCCGGAAGCTGTTTCGCGGACTCGTGAAAAAGTCAATGGAAAAATACAGGAGAAAAAAGAAAAGACCGGGAAATTTGGTCTGACTGTTATTTTATCCAGGTACGTCAGTCTTTAATATGAGAACAGACAGAAACAGAAAGTACGACTGGAGAAAAAAACATGGATTTAAGAATAGGAATTTGCGATGACGCGCCGGACTGGCGGGAAAAAACGAGAGAAACTGTGAAACATTGTACAGATCAGATGGCAAATAGCGTAGAAATTTATTCCTTTCAGAATGGAAACGAACTGCTGTCAGAAGAACATCCCCCCATGCATATCCTGTTTATGGACATTGAAATGCCGGATGAAAATGGAATTGACCTGGCGATGGAAGTCAATCGGAAATGGCCAAAATGTCAGGTCGTTTACCTGACAAATTTCTGGTCCTATGCAATGGAAGTTTACGAGACACGCCACGTCTACTATATAGTAAAAGAAAAATTCGAGGAAAAACTACCGGGTGTGCTGGAAAAGGCGATAGAACAGCTGCGGAAACAGAACAGAAGGGTTGTTCTTCAATGTCATGGAGGCGTGAAAGCAAATCTGAAGCTGGATGATATTCTGTATTTTGAACGGGATAAGCGTGTCACGTATGTGGCCACAACGGAAAAAGAATATACAGTGGATGATAAAATATTGGAGATAGAAGAAAGAATCGCCAGCGATGATTTTGTACGATGCCATACGAGTTTCCTGGTCAATTTTTCTTATGTGAAGGAATGTACGAAGAAGAAAATGCTGCTGGAGAACGGGAAAATTGTGGATATCAGCAGGAGCTACTGGAAAAAGACGGAAGAGGCGTATGTGGAATGGGTGAAGAGGTGGGCGAGGTAGAAACAGAATAGGGATAGAAAAGAGGAAAAATACTGCACGGGAATGGTGTGGTATTTTTTTTGTTGCAGAAAAATGGGAGCGAATATGGAAAAAATGCAGAAAAATGCTGATTATTACGAAAAAAGTGCAGATTGTGCAGCGGGTATAGGAAAAAATATGAGATATGATACAATTTTTCTTATGAGAACCGAAAAAATCTCATGTAATATACAAAAAAGATATTACATGAGAATTGAGAGAACTATCAAAATTATTTACAAATTTTTCTCCAAATCATTCATCTCCTGCTGTTTGAGAAGCAGATCCAGCATTTGATTTACAGTCAACAGCGTGGAGGTATTACAACGGCTGAGTTTTTCCGCAATTTCTTCATCAATCAGGCGATCACGCTTGGCATATTGGGTATCAAGAAGAAAATAATCAAGATCCTGATCCAGAGCAAGCGCCAGTTTGGAGAGCATGGAAAGAGAAACTTTTGTCTGTGCGGTTTCGATGTGACTAATATGGTTATTCGAACAGCCGACCAAGCCTCCAAGCTCTGCCTGACTGAGCTTCTTTTGCAGACGTGCAGTGCGGATGCGTTGTCCGACGGTTTTATAGTTGATTTCCGGCTGCATGAGTAAAACCTCCACAATTAATGTAATTTATATATTATAAAAGTATAAAAAATATACAACAACCAACTACAGATGCATATTGCATTGATAAATATAATGTGTTAAAATTTTATAAATAAAATCGAAAATAAGAATTATTTGTAGAGAGGAGAAAAAATATGAAAAAAAGTATAGCAAAACATAAATAACAGGCCAAATCCAACTCTATTGGCATTTTATTTGCAGATGCTCTCAACGCACTGCTGGCAGGAGTAAGTGTAAGATACTTAAAAAGCCTTTTATACTGTAGGAAAACTATCAAGCCTTAAAAAAATGTACCACATAAAAAAAGACAATTGGCACCAAAACATAAGTACTAAAGCTACTCATCTCTTCATGGCTGTCAATAGTCATTGACCGCAAACGACAGCTAAATGAACGCAAAAACAAAACAGTTAAGAATCAATATAGGTATAAACCAGTCGCCTAAATACAAATGCACCCCTAATAATTCAGCAATAATCACTATAACTGCCGAAGAAATCAATCCACGTACCGTACCTGATAAAATCTTACCGAAAACAAATGCAGCTCCTGAAATTGGGGAAATCAAGTATGTTTCAAGCGTATGATGATAGATACGTGACATATTCAAAGGCGCAGCTATGGTATTAAAAGAAATATTCATTGAATTAAGCGCAATCATACCAGGAATAAGAAAATTCAAATAACTTCCGCCATCAACTGATACATTCTTACCTAATCCAATGTTAAATTGTCCGTCTGCAACCATTTCTTCTACAGTTATAGGTAAAACTGTCACTTCACATGTTGCCTCAAACTTACCTATCTTAGCTGTAATAGTTGTTGTTCCCTCTGACTTAGCTGTTACTGTTCCTGCATCATTAACTGTTGCAATCTTTTCATCCTTTGATGTCCATGTAACTGTTGTGTCATCTGTTGTGTTGCTTGGATTAATTGTAAGCTTCAATGTTTCTGAATTCTTATTCTTAATTTCAAGATTCTGTGGAGCAATTTCAATTGATGTAATATGTACAGGATCTGTTACTGTAATCTTACATGTTGCTTTCTGTCCGTTTGCAGCTTTTGCTGTAATTGTAGCTGTTCCCTTTGAAACACCTTCAACTAAACCGTTAGCATCTACCTTGGCAACACCTGCATTATCACTGCTAAATGTAACTGACTGGTCTGTTATTGCTGAAAGCTGTAACTTGTTTCCAATTGCTACTGTTGCTTCTGTCTTATTTAATGAAATTGTTCCTTCAATAATAATATCTGACTGAACAGGATCTGATAATAACATTCCCTTTCTATATGTTACAGCCTTAATTGTTACTGATTTGTCTACTGTAATTGGTCCTTCATAAGTAGCTGAATCTTCTGTTGGAGTTGCTCCATCAGTTGTGTACTTAATTTCAGCACCCTTTACTGCTGTTGACATTGTTACTGTCTGTGTTCCCTTATAAGTTCCACTTACAGGTGTAATTGTTGGTGCCTTAGCCTGTACTGCACCAAATACCTGTATTTCATAAATTGAGTAACCATACTGAGTTCCTCTTGAAACACCCTGCATCTTTACGTATCTTGCCTTTGTTGCCGCAAAACTTGATGTGATTTCTCCAACCATACCATTTTCCTTAGCAACTGTTGTCCATTCTTTTCCGTCTGTAGATACCTGAATTTCGTATTTTGCCGCATAAGCTGCTTCCCAGTTAATTGTAACTGCGTTAACTGCCTGTACTGAACCAAGATCCACCTGAATCCATTCATCATCTGCTTCATTATCAGCCTGCCATCTTGTGTCTGTTGTACCATCCAAAGTCATATCGGCTGTATTTGCACCCTTTGATGAAGATGCTGTTGCTTTCTTCTTAAGTCCTAAATTATCACTACTGCTTACTGTATCTCCGGCAATTTCAAATACTGTTGCTGAATATGCTGAATCAAGATATCCATCCTTAACTGCAACTGCCTTTAATGTAGTGTTGCTTGAAATCAAAATCTTTCCTGTGTATTCTTTTGATTCTGTTGTTGGAATTGTACCATCTGTTGTGTAGTAAATCTTAGCATCTGCATCTGAGCATGATAATTCAACTAACTGTGTATCATCAAATGTTACTTTTCCTGCTACATCTTCTGTAACTTTTCCTGTTGCTAAAGCTTTAGCCTTAACTGTAGGTGTTGCTGTCTGAGTTAATTCAAACTGTTTTTCTGTGTCAATGTTAAAGCTTACAAATGCCTTTGCACCAATGTTAGCTTTACCAATCTGTTTTCCAAACTTATCTTTAATTGCTACTGTCTGTGTCTTGTCTGTAGCATTCCAAACTTCTGCTGTGTATACTGTCTTGCCGTTTGTATCCTTACGATATACAGAACCTGTAATGTTGCCTGTTACCATGTAGTCATTTGTTCTGTAGCCTAACTGATCCATTGCTGAAATAAACCATAATGTATTAGCTCTATCTTCAACCTGTACATTTGTTACGTTAGCTTCAAACTTGTCATATGCACTCTGTGCATTAGTCTGTGAAAGAAAATGGCCATGTAATATGCTGCCATCCGTATCAGGTGTTACATCTTGTCCGGATTGTGCCATGAATCATCTGCAC
>ENA-OQKR01000063-OQKR01000063.1-human-gut-metagenome-genome-assembly--contig:-NODE-63-length-43506-cov-4.742433_pt1 | contig 43506 bp, 44 predicted proteins | sample MGYA00242803_ERZ504806 | MGnify/ENA primary metagenome ERZ504806 (study PRJEB26092, sample SAMD00036399) | human gut metagenome | host: Homo sapiens | study: EMG produced TPA metagenomics assembly of...
GTTCCGGATTTTCTGCGCCTTTTTCCACCTAACTTACATAATCTCTTCTTTTTCTACGACTTTACCGTCTCTCCAAATTCTCTCCAGATCGTAGAACAGGCGGTTCTCCTCATCAAAGATGTGGATGACAACATCGCCGTAGTCCATCAGAATCCAGTTTGCGGTCTGATAGCCTTCGATCTGTTTTGGATGTACGCCGGCCTTTCCGAGTACCTCCTCCACGTTGTCTGCCATTGCCTGCACCTGGTTACGGTTGCTTCCGCTGGCGATCATGAAATAATCTGCCAGGGTAGAAACATGGGTAATGTCCAGAATGCGGACATCCATTGCTTTTTTATCTTCCAGTGCTTCCAGTGCAAGTTTTGCAGTCTGTTTTGCTTCGCTCATTTATACTTCCTCCTTTGCCGTCCGTTCCCGGTGCAGTGCCTCATAGAACTGATATGCCTGCTCCGTCATCGGGTCCATCGTCTTCGGGTTTTCCGACAGATACGCCATACTGTCTTTTAAAATTTCATACATGCATTCGTCGATATCGGTGAATGCCAGCTTCCGAAGGCGGGTAAGATGAGGCGCCTTGTTTCGTGCCGGCTCGATATAATCTGCGATATAGATGATCTTCTCCAGCAATGTCATATCTTCTTTTCCTGTCGTATGCCAGGTGATGGCGCTTAAGATCTCCGGATCTTCCACCTTATACTTGTCCTTCGCCAGAAATGCACCGAGCTTGGCATGGATCAAAAACGGATTGTTCCGCTCAAACTCAGTGATTTCAATCTTATTTTTCTCACACATGGTGATTTTTTTCTTATTCGGAATGCATTTTGCACAGTCGTGAAGCAGTCCCGCGACACGGGCTTTTTCGAGATCCTCGCCCCATACCATCGCCATGGATGATGCGGTAAACATCACACCGAGCGTGTGATGATAGCGGTCTTCATCGACTTCCTTCTGGAGTTTTTTGTCCAGTTTCCATAAATCGTACTGTTCCATCCTGCTCTTCCTCTAATCCTGATAGATTTTCTGCTCCTGAATGTAGGAAATCACAGAATCCGGCAGATAGTATTTCACGGATTTTCCTTCCCGGATCCATTCCCGCAGTTCGTGGGAAGAAACATCCAGATTCGGTGTGTCGAGTTTCAGAAAGGTACCGTGAAGTTTTTCTGCATTTCGTTCCATACAGGCCAGAAGCTCTTCCTCTTTTGCCCGATCCCTGGTCGCCACAAGGATCTTTGCCGCGGCGCAGATCCGCTCTGGATTTTTCCACTCATCAAAATAGAACAGGGAATCCGCTCCAATGATAAAGTAAAACTCCGTGCCCGGATGTTCCTTCCGCATCGCCTCAAGCGTCCGATAACTGTAGGTATAGCCCTCATCTTTCATCTCTTTGGTGCAGAGCACAAAATGCGGATTGGATGCGATGGCACGGCGCACCATCTCGACACGCTGTGCATCCTTTGCCTGTCCCGCCCGGTTCCGCTTATGTGGCGGATTTCCGGCCGGAAGAAACCAGACTTCATCAAGCCCGAACTGCTCGTACGCCGCCTCGCCAAGGATCAGATGACCGATATGAATGGGATCGAATGTGCCTCCCATAATGCCAATTTTTCTGTTTTTCTTTTCCATACGTTTTCCTCAAAAAGCGCCGGAACTGCAGCGGTATGCTCCGGTCCCGGCGGTTCTTTCCTGCGGATTATTTCGGAAGCTGAATTTTCTTTTTCTCTTTTTTGCCCTCTTTGTACAGCACGATCTTTTTGCCGATCACCTGTACGACCTGGGAATTGGTGCGTTCTGCCAGAACTTCTGCGATCTCTCTTGGATCATCGAGGCAGTTCTGCAGTACATTGATTTTAATTAGTTCTCTCGCCTCAAGTGCCTCTGCTACAGCAGCGGTATGCTCCGGCGTGATGCTGCTTTTTCCTACCTGCAGGATCGGTTCCATGGTCATGGCAAGGCCTTTCAGGTATGCTCTCTGCTTGCTGGTCATACGTCTCCTCCTTCGTTATTTATTCGTTCTATTTATAATAATCAAATTCAAATCCATACATCTTGACGGTATCGCCTTCCTGGATGCCGGCCTGCTCGAGTTCGTCTAAGATACCGGTATCTTTTAAGAACCGCTGGAAGAAAGCAAAACCTTTCTCGGAATCCAGATTGGTGTAGCCGAGCATTTTCTCGATCTTCGGTCCCTCGATGATGAAGCGGTGCTCGTCCTCCGGGTCCTGCTCGACGGTGTACGGCAGGTTCTCGGCAAGAAGCATATCCTCCGGGAAGAATTCCTGCTCGAAGACCATACGCTCTTTCGGAAGCTCATCGAGTTTTTTCTGTACGGCATATAAAAGCTCTTTTAAGCCTTTTCCGCTGACGGCAGAAATCGGATAAACCGGGATGCCTTTCGGCTCGAACTCTTTTTTCAGACGTTCCACCGGATCCTCTTCGCCCTCTTCTACATAGATCGCATCGGTCTTATTGGCCGCGATGATCTGCGGGCGTTTTGCGATCTCCGGGTTATAGGCTTCGAGCTCTTTGTTGATCTTGTTGATATCATCCACCGGATCTCTTCCCTCGGTCGATGCAACGTCTACTACATGGATCATCACGCGGGTTCTCTCGATGTGGCGCAGGAATTCATGGCCGAGGCCGACTCCTTCCGATGCACCCTCGATCAGTCCCGGGATATCTGCGATAACAAATCCGCTGCAGCCCTCAAGGTCTACGACACCGAGGTTCGGGGAAAGTGTGGTAAAGTGATAATTTGCAATTTTCGGTTCTGCATTTGTCACGCGGGAAAGCAGGGTCGATTTTCCAACGTTCGGGAAACCGACGAGTCCGACGTCCGCGATGACTTTCAGTTCCATTCTTACTTCCAGCTCCTGTGCCGGCTGGCCTGGCTGGGCGTATTTCGGAACCTGCATGGTAGCGGTTGCGTAATGCATATTTCCGTTTCCACCTTTTCCGCCTTTTAATACAACCTGACGGCGGTTTTCACCGGACATATCTGCGATGACTTTTCCGCTCGCAGCGTCCATAATGACGGTTCCTTCCGGTACTTTCAGGACAATATCTGCGCCGTTTCCGCCATGGCATCTGCGTTTTCCGCCCGGCTCGCCGTCGGTAGCAGAAAACTTTCTTCTGTGGCGGTAATCAACCAGTGTATTCAGTCCTTCGTCAACTTCAAAAATAACGTCTCCGCCTTTGCCGCCATCGCCGCCGTCCGGCCCGCCGTTCGGTACAAAAAGCTCTCTGCGGAAACTGACATGTCCGTCTCCGCCCTTACCGGAGCGGATCAGAATTTTTGCTCTGTCTGCAAACATGGTATTCTCCTGTCTTGTTTTATCTAAATCCCAATCGGTCTGCTGGACCTTTAATTATTATTAACAAAAACGGCTTCAAACCTCTTAAGATTTGAAGCCGCACCTTTGTCTTACTCTTCTGTTGCTACCGGATATACGGAAACCTGTTTTTTGTCACGTCCTTTTCTTTCGAAAGCTACGCGTCCGTCAACCATAGCGAATAAGGTATCGTCTTTTCCGATTCCTACGTTCACGCCTGGATGAATCTTGGTTCCACGCTGTCTGTAAAGAATGTTTCCAGCCTTTACAACCTGTCCGTCAGCTCTTTTTGCTCCTAATCTCTTGGACTCGGAATCTCTACCGTTCTTGGTAGAACCAACTCCTTTTTTATGAGCGAAAATCTGAAGGTTCATATTTAACATGGTATTACACCTCCTTGAATGCGATCTCTAAGTATTGTGCTCCATAATCGCGGCGGATACTTTCGAGGCCCAGCAAAAGTGATTTTACAAGAAGTGCGGTACTTTCAGAATACCCATTCGGGAATGAAAAATACACGTATCCATCTCCAGCCTCACTTATAATCAGATCCTCTGTCAATGTTTCCACGGAATTTACGGTGTTTACAATCAATGCGGAGACAGCGGCACAGATGATATCCTGCCCTTCCTCTGCATAGCCTGCATGACCGTTTGACTCCACGGAGATGTACTCGCCGTCAGACTCTGTTACGGTTATACAAATCATAAGACTTAAGCGTTGATTTTTTCAATCTTCACTTCAGTGTACTGCTGTCTGTGACCGTTTTTCTTATGATAACCAGTTTTTCTCTTATACTTGTAAACGATAACTTTTTTGCCTTTACCGTTTCCAACTACAGATGCGGTTACGGATGCATTTTTAACGTCCTCGCCAACTTTCAGTCCGTCATTGCTTACTGCAAGTACCTGATCAAAAGTTACGGTTTCTCCAGCTTCAACGCCAAGTTTCTCTACTCGGATAACATCGCCTTCAGCTACCTTGTACTGTTTACCACCTGTTGCAATAATTGCGTACATATGGCACCTCCCTATCAATTACTCGCCAGATTCGGTGGTCTTTCGACTCTTTTACCTCTCTGTGCGGCATACTTCTACAATATATCATCACGTCTGCTGTTTGTCAATAGTATTTTTCAGGAAATTGCAGATTTTTTTCACATGCAATTGCCAGTGCGCCAGGTCCGATGTGGCAGGCAACGCTTAAGGACAGTGGATGCGCATCGACTTCAAAATCCGGGAAGGCTTCTTTTACTTCGACAATCCATCCATCGATTACTTCTTTGTCGTTTGCGGTATAGGCAATGTGAAGTCCCATGATGCCGGCTGCACGCTCTTTTGCGAAGCGTTTGTCCATATCTTTTTTCATAGCCTTGATCATGGCTTTCTTTGCCTGTTTCACACCGCGCGCTTTTTCAAACGCGTCAAGCTTCTCTCCCTGGATCGTCAGCACCGGTTTGATATTTAAAACGGTTCCGATCATGGCTGCTGCCGGCGTAACGCGGCCGCCTTTTTTCAGGTATTTTAACGTATCTACCATAATATAGATACTTGCATCCAGCGCATCCTCTTCCAGAATTGCTTTGATGTCTTTTGCTGCCACGCCGCGGTTTGCCATTTTCTTTGCATCCAGAACAGACTGCTGCTGCGTAACGGAGATTCTCTGGTTGTTGACAACCTGCACTTTTCCTTCATAGTCCTCGGACAGCACGGTCGCTGTATCACAGGAGGTGGAAAGGCCGCTTGACATCGGAATGTAAACAATGTCATCGTACTCTTCGAGAATTTTGTTCCAGAAATCCATCAGATCTCCCGGAGACGGCTGAGATGTGGAAACAGCCGCATCCTCTGCCAGAATCTCGTAAAACTGTTCCTGTGTCAGGTCGATATCCTCAAACTGGATTTTTCCGCGCATGAAGAAAGGCATCGGAAGGACAAAAACGCCCAGCTCTTTCGCCTGACTCTGTGTAATACCGCTGTTGCTGTCGGTAGCAATAGCTGTTCTTGCCATAGTTCTTATTCCTGCTGTCTCTTTTTAGAGAAACAGCTTTTCCTTTCTGTAATATCGTGTAACGCTTGATTTGCTGTTATTCTATCATAAATCGTACCTGTTTTCTACCCGGCTTGGACATTTCTGCAAAATTGCTCAAACTGCTTTTGATTCTTTTTACATCATACCAATACCAAGAAAAAACAGTCCGCCAAGGATCAGCAGAATGGTCGGAATTACGATTTTTGCAATGGTCTTTTTTCTTCTCTCCTTCGGGAAAAATCCTTCGCTTTTTGTCTGCTGGTACATCAGAAGACGGCTTCCCATATAAAGACCGATCGGCATCAGCGCCGCTTCGATCAGATACATGCCGATGTACGTTTCCGTTGCGTATCCGCTGCCTGCTGCTGCGTTCCCCTGCGAGAACATATAGAGGAAGCTTGCCGCAATGCTCGCCACAATCGTCGATGCGTTATGGACGAAATGAAACAGCGAGCTGTAAAACATGTTGTCGGTCTTCATCCGAACATACGAGAGAACGATTCCCATCATCATCATCGGAAGAAAACGGACGATGCTCATGTGGAAAGCGCCAAAATAAACGCCCATCAGAAGCAGCATCACCCATTTCTTTTTGATTCCGCGCAGGCTGTACTGCAGAAGACCGCGGTGCAGTGCTTCTTCACAGATGGCCGGTGTCAGCGCAACGACAAGCAGCTCGCCGAAATAGGAAAGGCCCGCCATACTGCTGTCCATGGATTCCGAGAGGCTTGCGTATTCCTGCGGGAAAATCCATTCCATCAGAAGGAAAAGGGCAAGCACACCGCGGTACGTCACATACCACATCAGAATGGTTCCGAGGATTCCGGCTCCATCCGGCTTTTTTAATGGGAACACTTCTTTTAACGGAATATGAAGTGCCCGTACGACGAGAATGGATCCGATCAGGAATACAATGATCTCGTCCAGCGCATTTCCATACATCCCGCCTGCAAGAACCAGCGGGATTCCGGCGAGATTAAAAAGAACCATCAGAAAGGCAAACACCAGCAGGCCCTGCCATGGTTTCAGTATCTTTTCTTTTTCCGCCGGATGCGGCCGTTTTGCCGGCATCTGGTTTCGAAAGGGTTCGTAAAGATATGGGGTATCATTTTCATTGAGGTGAATCGGTTTCTTTTGTGGTTCCATATTCATTCCTCCTTTGTAAGGTCACCGTCATTTCATCTGTTCTGCCAGCGGCCGGCGGATTTTCTTTCTCGTCAGTTCCACGAGATGAAGCGCCGTCATATCCACAACTTTGGTCTGGACGGGATCTTCCCGCACAAGACCCTGCAGGAAGCCGAGAAGGCGCTCCTCCTGCTCTTTTTCCGGCATGTTGATAAAGTCAACCAGGATCAGACCGGAAATCCCGCGCAGGCGGATCTGGCGGGCGATTTCGCGGGCTGCCTCCTGGTTTACGCTGTACAGAAACGTATTTTTCCGTCCGCCGAGCTGCTTTCCGCTGTTCACATCGATCGCGGTCAGCGCTTCGGTCGGTTCGATCACGAGGAATCCGCCGGAAGGCAGATCCACACGTTTGTCGAGTGCCTGTTTTACGTGATTTTCGAGATTTTCTTTCTTTGTCAGTGTGGTAAGCTGATCCTCATACCAGGTCAGGCGGCAGTCGTGAAAATCATGGCGCTCCAGATATTCTCTGCAGATCTCATACGTTTCTCTGTCATCTGTCACAAGTTCTGAAACTGACGGTGCATACCGTTTGACGAGCTCCGGCACGGCATCTGACGCCCGATACAGGCAGGAGTACAGGCTCCGCATCGTTCCATACTGGACAATCCGCGCGAGTTTTTCGGACAGCTCGAGATATTCCTGCCGGATCTCTTCTTCCGAAGCATCAGCGGATGCGGTGCGGAAGATCACGCCAAACGGAAGGCTTCCGCCGGAAAGCTCTGGAAACATCCGGCTTCCCAGTTCTTTTAACCGTTTTTTCTGCTCCGGCAGAAGGCGTCCCGAGCATGAGATTTCCGGCTTTCCATAATAGAGCGCCAGGGCACTTCCCGAAAGAGAAAGTTCTGCTGTCGCCGACGGAAGCTTCGTTTTCTGCGCTTCCCGCTGGATCTGCACGACAATTTCATCTCCGACATGCAGTTCCGTTCCCGGTGCTTTTTTCAGAAGATACCCTTCTTTTACACGGGACAGATCAAGAAAACAGCTCTGCTGCTCCGCAAACGAGACAAATGCCCCGCGGATCCCGGGCGCCAGTTTTTCCACCCGGCCGACATAGATATTGCCAAGCAGCGTTTCCTTCTCCCTGCAGAGGGCCGTCAGTTCGACCGGTCTTTCTCCTTCCACCAGCGTGTGTACCAGGTAATCTTTTCCCTCCCACGGCAGATGGGCAATGACAACTCGTTTACTCAACTTCTTCTCCTAATGCTTCCAGCGGAACCAGCTTTCGCTCTTCTTCCGTTCCGATGTCTGCGTAAACTTCCTCGCGCAGAATCGTGTATGCAAACGGCGGCAGTTCAACCCCGCACCATTTGCAGAACGCTTCCATCACGAGCTCCGGTTTCAGGTTCGAAACACTTCCGGTGGAGAGCTGCATCCAGACACCGCTTTTCTTTGCTTTCATATCGTAAATCCATGGGCGGATATCGGTCAGCTTTTCGCTTCGTTTTGTCTTTCGCATGATCTCAATCTGCGGAAGTGCAAAAAACACCGGTACTTTCGTTTCCAGATCAATCTCCGGCATTTTTCCCTCGCGGAACTGCACGAGATAATCGGCTCCTGCTACGAGAGACATTGCCTTGCTTGCTTTTCCATCCGGCACATGGCGGGCGGAAAGCACTTCCATTCCCTCAACCATCGTCGCATTCAGACGTTTTACAATCTCGTCGGTTTTCATATCTTCCGCGAGCACCATATCGAAATATTCACCGGTGCTGCTGATGCCGACACCGAGCGGAGAAGCAAACGACAGCAGCATGTGCGGGCTGAAGCCCTCGGAATAAGCGATCGGAAGTTCCGCACGGCGGATTGCTTTCTGGAAGTAACGCATCACATCCAGATGACCCACAAATTTCATCACACCTGTTTTGGCAAACTTAATTCTGATTTTCATAGCAGACACCTCCTCCGAATGATTTTGCTCCGCAGCCGGAACACTGCATCTTACAGTTCGGGGTAACGGTTTCCTGCTGTGCCCGCTCCCATTCGCGGATCAGGAATTTTTTCGTCACGCCGATATCAAGGAAATCCCACGGAAGGATCTCATCGGTGCTGCGCTTACGGCAGGCATAGAACGAAACGTCAATGCCGGTCTCTGCAAACGCTTCTTCCCAGGCATCTTTCCGGAAATACTCGGACCAGGCATCGAAAATAGCACCTTTTCTGTACGCTTTTTCAATAACTTCGGCACATTTCCGGTCACCGCGTGCAAGGAATCCCTCCAGAAGGGAAATATCTGCCTCATGATAAATGTAACGGATGCTCTTCTGATTCAGCTGTGCGCGGACCTCTGCCTTTACAATCGCCGCTTTGTCAAGAAACTCCCTCTCCGTGTTCATCGGTGCCCACTGGAACGGAGTGAACGGCTTCGGAATAAAGAACGAGGAGCTTGCCGTAATCTGGCATTTTCCGTTTCTCTGGTCTTTCGGAATCTCATAGTAACGCTCTGCGATCTTTTCCGCCAGATGCGCAATTCCTTTGATATCATCCTCGGTCTCGGTCGGAAGGCCCAGCATGAAATACAGTTTTACTTTATTCCAGCCGCCCTCAAACGCTTTTCCGGCTCCGTCGAGAATGACTTCCTCGGTCAGACCTTTATTAATAACATTCCGCATCCGCTGGCTTCCCGCCTCCGGTGCGAAGGTCAGGCTGCTCTTTTTGATATCCTGTACCTTGCTCATGACATCGAGGGAAAATGCGTCGATTCGAAGAGACGGAAGGGAAATATTGACACCTTTTTCCGGGCAGCTGTCGATCAGATAGTTGACAAGCTCCGGAAGATGGCTGTAATCACTCGAGCTCAAAGAACTCAACGAAATCTCATCGTGGCCGGTATTGCGCAGCATATGGGTCGCAAGTTCTTTTAACTTCTCCACATCGCGCTCTCTTGTCGGACGGTACACCATACCCGCCTGGCAGAAACGGCAGCCGCGGATACAGCCGCGCTGGATCTCCAGAACGACACGGTCCTGTGTTGCCTTGATAAACGGCACGACCGGTTTCTCCGGATACGTTGCCTCGGTCATATCCATGACGAGCTGTTTTTTGATCTTTTCCGGCGCTTCCGGGATGGACGGCGTAAAGGCTGCAACGGTTCCGTCCTCGTGGTACGTTACTTCATAAAACTGCGGTACGTAAATGCCCGGGATCTGGCATGCCTTTTTCAGAAAATCCAGACGGGTTCCGCCGTTCTTTTTATTTTCCAGATACGTGTCGAAAAGCTGGTCGTACACAACCTCACCCTCTCCGATGTAAAACAGGTCGAAGAACGGAGCGATCGGCTCCGGGTTGTACGTACACGGGCCGCCGCCGATGACGATCGGGTCCTCGCCGGTACGCTCCACCGCATGCAGCGGGATTCCGGCAAGGTCGAGCGCCTGCAGAACGTTTGTATAACACATCTCATACTGCAGGGTGATGAACAGGAAATCCTCGTTTTTCACCGACTCCTGGGATTCCAGGCCGAACAGCGGAATGTTCTGTTCACGCATCACGCGGTCCAGATCCGGCCATGGGGAATAAACTCGCTCGCACCACATGTCCTCGCGTTTGTTGAACATATCGTACAGGATCTGGATGCCAAGGTGGGACATACCGATCTCATACACATCCGGGAACAGGAATGCGCCGCGCAGGGCTACTTTCTCTTTGTCTTTTACGACACTGTTGAATTCATTTCCAATGTATCGCGCAGGCTGCTCAATCTGGAGCAGCACTTCTTCTGGCAATGCTAATTTTCTCATGCAATTCTCTCACTTGTTCTTATTTTTATTTGTCCAGATACGCCGCAAGCAGTTCCAGCGTATTCTTCACGCCGTCCACATGGCTTCTCTCATATCCATGGGATGCGTACACACCGGCGCCGATCAGGGCATGGCGTGCGTCTGCGCCGCCGCGGAGCGTTGCCTCCACGTCAGAGCCGTAGTGCGGGTAAACATCCGCCGCATAGTCGATTCCGTTTGCTTTTGCTGCCGCAATCAGCTCACCGGTAAAATCGTAGCTGTAAGGGCCGCCGCTGTCTTTGACGCAGATGGATACCTGATGCTCTTTACACTCCAGTCCGTCGCCGACACAGCCCATATCAACAGAAAGGATATCCGTCACACCCTCCGGCACGGAAGCAGATCCGCCGTGGCCGACTTCTTCGTACACGGTGATGTGCTGATAAACCGGACGGGACGGTGTGATATTTTCTTCTTTTAAATACTTCGCATAGCCGAGCAGGATTGCAACGCTCAGTTTATCATCGAGAAAACGGCTCTTGATGTATCCCTTCTCGGTGATGCGGGTTCTCGTCTCAAAGCAGACGATATCACCGGTCTCGATGCCGAGCGCTTTTGTCTCCTCTTTGGAGAAGACCATCTCATCCAGAACGACCTCCATATTGTCATAGGTGCGGTCCTGCTGGTCGTAGGAACCGTTGACATGGATCGACGGGTTGTTCATCTGGAAGCAGCCCTCGTACCGTTTTCCGTCTCTTGTGATGACAACGCAGTTTTCCGTCTCCGCATTGTTCGGATTCATACCGCCGAGCGCGGTGAGACGAAGACGGCCGTTTCCTTTCACTTCCGCTACCATGCCGCCGAGCGTATCGGTATGTGTCTCCACAAGGACACCGCCGTTTCCTTCACAGCCTTTGGCAAGCTGCACCAGAAGGCCGCCCTTTGTGGTGATCACCGGCGCATAGCCCATCGCTTCGTACTCTGCTTTCAGCCATGCAATGGCATCTTTCGTGTAGCCGGTCGGGCTGTCGATGGAGAGCAGTTTTTTTCAGTTTCTCTGTTATAAAATCAACATAAACCTTTGTATTTTTCATGTTTCTTCCTCCATTTTTGTTTCTGTTTTTTCTCTTTTTTCGAAACATTTTTGAAACTAGAAACTGCAGATTTTTTTCTTTCCGAAAAAAGATCCTGCCCTTCATCATACCACAGAAATAAATTGGATACAACCATCGGAAAACGGAAAAATGGAAATAAGGAAAATGTAACTGGACAAACTACCATATGCCATGCTATGTTTGAAGAGGGGGATACATTATTAGCTGTTATTCAAAAAAGTTTCTTCTATAATAAAATGAAGGTCGCCTCAAATTCAAATAAAGGAGCAAAAAAATGGACACAAAGAACAGGCATCGCAGCCTGCATTACAAACGTTAAAAGAATATGCTGTCATTACCGCAGCTGTTCTGATCATGGACATTGGAATTTATGTTTTTAAATTCCCCAATAATTTTTCTTTCGGCGGTGTATCCGGTATGGCCGTTGTCATCTGCCGGTTTCTTCCGTTCACTGCCTCACAGATCAACCTTTTTATCAACCTGCTGCTTCTGCTGGTTGGTTTTGCTGTGCTGGGGCGGAACTTCGGCGTCAAGACAGCCTACGTGACCGTGCTTTCCTCGGTTCTTCTGAACATTTTTGAAAAGCTGTTTCCGATGGCACATCCGCTTACCGATGAGATCATGCTGGAGCTCTGCTTTGCCATTATTCTTCCGGCACTGGCGGCAGCACTGCTGTTTTTTGAGAATGCCTCCGGCGGCGGCACAGACATCATCGCCATGATTATTAAAAAATATTCTACAATGAATATTTCCACTGCCCTGCTGGTGACCGACCTCATCGTTGTCATCCTTGCTTTCCTGATTTTCGATACCTTAACCGGACTTTGTTCGGTTCTCGGTCTGATAGCGAAAACACTGCTGATTGACAAAACGATTGAGCGGATGAAGCTGAATAAATTTTTTACGATTATCTCCAACAATCCGCAGCCGATCTGCGATTTCATCACAAAGGATCTCAATCACAGCGCAACCCTTTACGACGCCGTCGGCGCTTACTCCGACCAGCAGCGGACAGTCATTCTCACGGTTGTGGATGTCAAGCAGGCCGTCTATCTTCAGCGGTTTATTCATGATACCGAGCCGACCGCGTTTATTGCGATCACAAAGAGCAGCGAAATTATCGGAAAAGGCTTCATGAGTTATATCTGATCGATTCAAACCATATTTTTCACGCAAAAAATCCGAAGGTTTTTGACGCCTTCGGATTTCTTTGTATGTGCTTATTCTGTTTATTTCTCTTCTGCTTCTTCGGTATCTTCTGCCGATGCTTCTACGTTGTGGGAAGCCATCAGACTTACGACAATGGATTCCGGATTGGTCTTTATGGTGATATCCGGGTCAGCGGCCAAGGACAGATCTTTGACGCGGATGACATCACCGATCTTCATCTCTCCGACATCGACCATTACCTGATCGACCAGGGATGCCGGGTATGCCATGTAGGCAACCTCGTTCAGATCCTCCTGCAGAACGCCTTCTGCGATCTTTTCATGGTTTACAAGGACAATCTCTGCAACGGAATGAACTTTCTCGTTGCTGACCAGTGCCTGGAACTCGATCGAATCGATCTGTCCGGCTACCGGGTTATAATCAACATTTTTGATCAGGACATCGTATGCGGTTCCGTCGACATCCAGCATAATCTGGCTGCCTTTGTGGTCTGTCTTCAGCAGTTTCTCGATATCTCTTTTTACCATCTTAACTGGAATGGATTCTTTCATCTCTCTGCCGAATACATTGCCGACAACGTATCCTTCTCTTCTAAGTCTTTTTGCTTTTACATCCAAACTTCTCTTTTCAGCTTTTAAAGTATTCATTTATCTTTTCCTCCAAAAATCTGATTCTTAGCAGGCTTCTTATCTTGTGAAGGGTGTTAAGTTTGCTTTGCCTTGTGGCTATGAATAAGTTTCTTGGAACAGGATGTTTGGGAACATGCAAGGAAGAATTGGTTTCTTGTTGATTCCTTTTCTTTGTTCTAGATGTAATATAATACCACAAACACGATTTGTCAACCCGGATTTTCCGATTTCACAGTTTCTTCACATTTTCAGCACGCTTCCTTATATTCCATCAGTTTCTGGCGTGCTGTGCGGTTCAGACTGCGCGGTACAGCAATCTCAATCGTCGCATAATGATCACCGTGCACGTTCGCATCTTTCATCGATACCATGCCCTTGCCGCGCAGACGGAGCTTACTGCCGGACTGTGTTCCTTCCTTGATTTTGCAGACCACATCTCCGTACAGTGTCGAGACACGCGCTTCACCGCCAAAGACTGCCGTTGTGTATGGAATCTGAATCGTCGTGTAGATGTCCATTCCGCGCCGTTCAAAGCCTTTCTTTTCTTCTACATTGACCTTCAAAATCAGATCGCCGCGGCGGCCGTTTGATCCTGTATGGCCTTTGCCGCGCAGACGGATGCTCTTTCCGCTCTCGATACCGGCCGGGATTTTAACCAGCAGCGTATTGGTCGTTCCATCCGGGTTCCGCAGGGTAATCTGTTTTTCACAGCCCGATGCCGCTTCCTCCAGGCGGATCGAAACCTCAGCGTGCAGATCGAGATCCTCTGCCGTACCGCGGCCGGAAAATGCATCCTCAAACGGATGTCTGCTACTTCCCGAACGCGTATACCGCTCGCTTCCGAATCCACGGCTTTTGCCATGAAACATCTGATCAAAGAAATCGCCGAACATATCGTCCGCGTTTCCTTCAAAGTGAAATTCGTGATAGCCGCCGTTGTTTCCGCTTCCGCCGAACGGGTTTCCATACGCACTGCCGTACGGATTTCCACCGCCCTGCTGGCCGTACGCGCCGGCTCCCTGGTCGAACGCCGCGAATCCGAACTGATCGTACATTTTCTTCTTTTCCGGATCGCTTAAGACAGAATACGCTTCTGTCACTTCCTTAAATTTCTTTTCCGCATCCGGGTTTCCCGCATTCGTATCGGGATGATATTTTTTCGCCAGTTTCCGGTATGCACGCTTGATTTCTTTCTCGTCTGCATTCCGGCTGACGCCTAATACTTCATAATAATCTCTCTTTGTTTCCATCATCAGGCACCTCCAGTCAAGCCTTTTCCTGATTTCCCAGGTGAACAATTCCTGGCTCTCTTTATCTGTTCTATTTGTACTATAACACGCATTTTTTACACTGTCAATTCTTTTCACGGAAGATTCAAAATTCCTATACGAATTGAAAAACCTGCCGTGCACTGTTACAATAAGAGATATACGATTCTCACGATTTTTTATGGAGGTACTTGATTGATGCATTCCATTTTCTGGTTCCGCACCCGGCAGTGGGTGTTGAGCCGCGTTCTTCATCTGACAGAGCATAAGAAACAGACACTCCTTGCAGCACCGGATGCCGTTCTGCTGCTCCCCACGTTATTCCGGAAACGCCGGATCTCCCGGATTCTCCTGGTGACTACCCCCGGCTTTGTCCGCCGCGGAACACTGACGTCTCTGCTGGACGGCTGTAAAAAAGAAAACATTTCCGTCACCATTTTCTCCGAAATCGCCCCGGATCCGCAGATTGAGAGCGTGGAACAGGGTTTCCGTCTTTATCAGCAGATTCAGGCGCAGGCTATCCTCGCCATCGGCGGCGGATCCGTTCTCGATGCAGCAAAGCTGATCGGTGCCCGCGTCTGCTGTCCGAAAAAGACGGTTCCTGCGATGCGGGGCCTCCTGAAAGTCCGTCGGAAACTTCCGCCGCTGTTTGCCGTGCCGACGACAGCCGGAACCGGTTCGGAGGCAACGGCGGCAGCTGTCATCACAGACTGTATCGACGGGAAACCATACAAATACGCCGTCAATGACCTCTGTCTGATCCCGGATACGGCAGTTCTCGATCCGCGTCTTACGATCAGCCTCCCGTCCTCTATGACCGCAGATACCGGTATGGATGCCCTGACCCATGCCATGGAAGCTTTTCTGAACCTCTTCGCCTCCCACAGCGTGCAGAATGCATCCATCGAGGCAGTCTGCGAAAATTTCCATGCCCTGCCCGAAGCCTGGCGTGACGGCTCCCGTCTTGCCGCACGGCAGGAAATGCTTCATGCATCGTATCTGGCCGGTTTCGCTTTTACCAACAACTTTGTCGGCTACGTCCATGCCATCGCTCACGCCGTCGGTGCACTGTACCACATTCCGCACGGAAGAGCCAACGCGGTTCTGCTGCCTGCTGTTCTGCGCGAATACGGTTCCTGCATTGCGCCTAAACTTGCCGTTCTCGCCGATGCGCTTTCTCTCGGCGGAGATACCGTTTCTGAAAAGGCTGAGCGGATGATTGCAGCTATCGAGGCTATGCGCGATTCGTTTGACATTCCATCCACTCTGCCACACCTTTCGCCGAATGATTACACAGAAATAGCACGCCGTGCTTTAAAAGAAGCAAATCCCACCTACCCTGTTCCGCAGATCTGGGATTCTGAAAAAATCTTTTCTGTGCTCCGCCGTGTACAATCCTAAAGCCGCTGTTTTCTCGAATTTAAATTTGACAGAACGCAAAAAACATGGTAATTTATTAGAGATATCGCATAGAGGAGTGAATAAAATGAATAAAAGAACCATGAAAAAAATGGCCAAAGCGAAACAGCAGGCTGCAGAAGCTGCAAAAACAGCGGAAACCGTTGTAAAGACAGCGGCACCGGCAAAAGAAGTAAAACCAACGACTGAAAAAACCTTACATACAGAAGCAGCAGAAGGAAAAGCAGAAGCTGCAAAAGAGCCGAAAAAAGCAACCAAAAAAGAAACCGTTAAAAAAACAGTAAAAAAGGAGACCACGGAAACCATGGCAGAAGCAACCAAAACCCCACGTAAAATGACAAAAGTATCTGATACCGTTCTTGAGATCTTCGAGACAAAAGTATCTATGAAAGACCTCGAAGCAGTCATCAAAAAAGAAGTAAAAGCAAACGGATTAAAAGGCGAGATCAAAATCTACCTGAACGCAGAGCAGAGAGCCGCTTACTACACCGTAGACGGACAGGGATCTGACGATTTCAAAGTAGATCTGACCACTCTTGCTGAATAATTTTTCTGTCAGCTGATCTATCAGAACAGACCAAAAGCGGCATGTCCGAAACAAAGTCTTCCGGATTTTGTTTCGGACATGTTTTTTGCTGTCTGTTCCCAAACCCAAAAAAACGACAAGGTATTTTTCTATGAAAACTGTAAACCATCTCGGAACCGATCCGATCGGAAAACTGGTTCCCCGTATTGCTTTTCCGAGCATGCTGGCACAGTTCGTGAGTGTTCTGTACAGCATTGTAGACCGTATGTACATCGGCCACATTGCCTCTGTCGGTGATCTGGCGCTCGCGGGTGTCGGCGTCTGCGGTCCCATTCTCACCATGATCGGCGCGTTCTCCTCCCTCATCGGGGTCGGCGGCGCACCGCTGCTCGGCATCCGGCTCGGAGAGAAAAATGAAAAAGAGGCATCCCGCATCCTGGCTAATGCGTTTCTGATGCTTGTTTCCCTGTCTCTCGTTCTGACAGCCGCGGCGCTTTTTTTAACCCGCCCGATGCTGATGGCATTCGGAGCCAGCACCGTTACGTATCCTTACGCCAGAGCCTATTTTATGATCTACGTTTCCGGCTCTGTGTTTGCGCTTTTATCGACCGGCCTGAACCAGTTTGTGATCTGCCAGGGCTTTGCCAGTGAGGGAATGAAATCTGTTCTGCTAGGCGCCGTCCTGAATCTGCTGCTGGACCCTGTGTTTATCTTCGTTCTGCATCTCGGCGTGCGTGGCGCAGCAATTGCAACCGTGCTCTCCCAGATCGCAAGCTGTCTGTATGTGCTGCATATTCTGTTCGGAAAGACGATTCCGATCCGCATCACCTTCGGCGGGTATTCATTTGCGATCATGAAACGCATTCTGACAGTCGGTTTTACTCCGTTTCTAATCATTGCCATCGACAATGTGATGATCATTGCGATGAACGCCGTCCTGCAGCGGTATGCACCCGCCGGACAAGGAGACAGCTTCATCACCTGTGCAACGATCGTTCAGAGCTTTATGCTGATTATTACGATACCGCTCGGCGGAATCAGCGGCGGAACGCAGTCAATCCTCGCATACAATTATGGAGCTGGAAATTCCGGGCGTATTCTTGAGGCACAGAAAACCATCATCGCACTCTGTGCCGGATTTACGACCTTGATGTTCCTCGTCTCCAATGCCGCCGGAACGCTGTTTGCGCAGCTTTTTACTTCCGATCCGCAGATCGTCTCGATGGTGGTCCGCGCGATCCATATTTCGACACTCTCAGTCATTCCGCTCGGCATTCAGTACGAGATTGTAGACGGCTTTACTGCAATGGGCTGCGTGCGCTATTCGTTTGCACTCTCCTTCTTCCGGAAATTCGTCTACTTTACCGCTCTGTTTCTTCTGCCGCGGTTCTTTGCACTGGAAAACATCTTCTACGTGGAACCTATTTCCGACCTGATCGGGCCGGTTGTCTCAATGATTGTTTACTGGACTTCGATTCAGAAGATTCTGAAACAGCGGGAAGAGGCGGTACGGCTGATGCACACAAAAAAAGCATAAAAAATCTCATATCAAAAAAGCTGTTCTTTTCCGCGGAGTTTTCAAAACTCTCACCAGAAAAGAACAGCTTTTTCTGCTTCTGTTAAAATGTCTTCGGCATCGGAACGGTTTCCTGTACTTTCAGACCGTATTTTGCTGCCAGCTGCAGTGCCTTCTGTTCCGTCTCCGGATTCCAGACGGCTTTCGGCGTATGGGCATCACAGCCGAAAACGGCGGTGTTTCCTTCTTCGCCGGCGATCTTCCAGAACTTCTCGTTCGGATACCATCTTTCTTCCATCAGACCAAGGAAATTGATCTCCAGCGGAATGTTTCTCTTTTTCACCTCACGGCAGAGTCTCCGGTATTCCCGGTCGAACACTGCTTCGTCGCCGTTGAATAAAAAGAGATCCGGGTGTGCCAGATACAGGTATTTTCCGGTATCGATGCCTGCCAGGCACTGGTCCACATACTGTTTCAGGTAGCTTCCGTCTGTTGTTCCATGGCCGCTGTAGAGAATCTTTTCGATCTCATTTCCCAGGCTGTGCTGGCCAAGCACAAAGTACTCAAACGGATAGTCCGACAAAAAATCAATCAGCTGATCCCAGAATCTCGGGAAATACTCTGTTTCGAGTCCGAGATGGATTTCAATATCCTTGTCATACTCTTTTTTCAATGCCAGCACGGTGTCTACATAGCCTTCCACCTGATCGAGCCGCATCCGCATGCCGGAATCGTAGCCGTCCGGGAACGGATAAGGCGAATGGTCGGAAAAACCGAGAATTTTAAGGCCGCCCTCAATCGCGCGCTCCACATACTCCCGCTCCGTTCCGTCCGCATGGCGGCACCGCCATGTATGGGTATGATAATTTGCAATCATGATCTGTAACCTTCTTTATTTTGTATCTTATTCTGCTGCTTCTTTGGAGATATCCGTTCCAAAATATTTTTCCGAAAGCTCTGTCAGTGTTCCTTCTTCTGCGAGCTCGCCAAGTGCTTTGTTGACTGCCTCAAGCAGCGTCTTGGTCTCATCGCCTTTTTTCATCGGAATACCGACTTTTGTGGATTCCGGATCGAGACATGCAATTTTGATCTCTGCATCCGGGTGTGCTTTCATATAATCGTAATACGTTACCTCTGCGTTCAGAGTTGCATCGATACGGCCGCTTAAGAGAAGCTCGAAAGTCTGCTCCAGATCGTCAACACCGGTAACGGCTGCGCCATATTTCTCGGCAACTTCTGCATACGTACTGGAAATGGTGTTCGCGGTGCTCTTTCCGTCGAGATCCTCCATGGACTGGATTTCATCGTTAGCAGAGTTTACGATAACAGCGGTGCGGTTGTATGCGTATGGATCGGAAAAGCTGTATTTCTCAGCGCGCTCCTCTGTGATATCTACGCCGTTTACCATGATATCGTACCGGCCGGAATCGATTCCTGCAAGAAGGCCGTCCCACTCACCCTCTACAAAGGTTGCTTTCACGCCGAGTTTCTCTGCGATCTGCTGTGCCACTTCTACGTCATAGCCGACCAGGTTGTCGTCCTCATCGTGATACGTCCACGGTGCCCAGGTTCCTTCCATTGCCACAACGATCTCACCCTTGCTCTGGATCTGCTCTAAAAGATCCCCAGACGCACTTGCAGAAGATGCTGATGAAGAGGAAGAAGCACTGCTGTTATCTGCCGTGCTGTTTCCGCATCCGGTCAGTAAAAAGGATGATGTCAGGATACCTGCCAGAAATACTGCTGCCATTTTCTTTTTCATAATATTCGCCACTCCTTTTTTGTTTGTTCTGGAAGAAGCTGCCTTTGCTTCTTCTGTTTTCTTTATTGCAAACTGTCCGGATTCCGTGCTCCGGGCAGGATTTGCCGCTTTGCGGGATACCTTACTCGTAATGCTGTTCAATATTCTGCAAAAATGTTCTCGTCCGCTCTTCCCGCGGATTTGCGAAAAATTCCTTCGACGGACCTTCCTCAACGACAACGCCGTTTTCCATAAAGACAACTTTGTTCGAAACGTTTCTTGCAAAGCCCATCTCATGCGTGACAACGAGCATTGTCATTCCCTCTTTGGCAAGCTGGCGCATAACACCAAGCACCTCGCCGGTCAGCTCCGGGTCGAGTGCTGAGGTCGGCTCATCAAAATAGATAATTTCCGGATCGGTTGCCAGTGCACGGGCGATTGCCACCCTCTGCTGCTGTCCGCCGGAAAGCTGATGCGGATAGTAGTCCGCACGGTCCAGCATGCCTACTTTTTTCAAGCGCTGCACGCGCTTTTTCCTCCGCCCTGGTTTTTTGGCATTTTTCTGCCGATGATCAGGCCTTCGGTTACGTTATGAAGGGCTGTTTTGTTCAGGAACAGGTTATAGTTCTGAAATACAAATGCGGTTTTCTGACGGATCGCCGCGATATCTTTTTTTGCTGATGTTGTGGAACGGATATTCTTTCCCGTCAAAGATCAGGCTGCCGCCGTCCGCATGCTCCAGAAAGTTGACACAGCGCAGCATCGTCGTTTTTCCCGAACCACTCGGACCGAGGATTGCAACAACATCGCCCTGTTTTACTTTTAAATCTACACCTTTTAATACTTCCAGGCTGCCGAACGCTTTCTTTAATCCTTTAATTTCCAGCATGGCTTATTCCCCTTTTTTCTGATATGTACTCAGTTTCTTCTCTCCGATTCCCTGCAGCTTCGTGAGCACAGTGGAGAACAGCAGGTAGATCAGTCCTACTTCAATATACAGTGCCAGCGGCTCATGGGTGCGCGCTACAATCCGCTGCGTTACCATAAACATCTCCGTTACGGTGATATTTGCGGCAAGGGAAGTATCCTTTACCATGGCGATCAGAGAGTTGGAAAGCGGCGGGAAAGCGGTGCGCATCGCCTGCGGAAGGATAATTCTCCGCATGATCTGCAGATACGACATGCCGACACAGTAGCCGGCTTCGAGCTGGCCTGCCGGAACGGCTTCCAGGGCCGCACGCATCGTCTCGGCACTGTAGGCGCCCTCATTCAGGGAAAAGACGAGAACTGCCGCCGGAAACGGATCGATCAGAATACCGGCGCGCGGAAGTCCGTAAAACACAACGAAAAGCTGGACCAGAAGCGGGGTTCCGCGGAAAATCCAGATATAGAAACGTGCAATCTGACGAAGGCCTTTGATGTTTGCAAACTGTACCATAGCCATTGCCGTCGCAATTACAAGTGCAATGGAAAACGAGATTACAGTAAGCGGAATCGTCACCTTAAGGCCCGGCAGAAAGATTTTCCAGAAAGAATCCAGAAGAATATTCCATAATCTTTCGCTCATTTCGATATATCCCCCTTATTTTTACATTTTCCTAGATAGGATAACACTTCAAGTCCGCTTCAAGTCAAGTGTTTTTTCATATACCCCTCCCCGCATGCAAGAATCCCCGGGAAACACGTTTTTCAACGGCCCCGGGGACACTTATTTATGGTTGGTTTTAAGAGGAAGGATCTTGTCTTTTTTTATGGTATTATGTTATTTACTGCTTAGTCCTGTGTCACATTAAATGCTCTTGCACCAGGGTATACAGCGGCCGTTCCAAGTTCTTCTTCGATTCGGAGAAGCTGGTTGTATTTTGCAACACGCTCGGTACGGCTCGGTGCACCGGTCTTGATCTGGCAGGTGTTCAGGGCAACAGCCAGGTCTGCGATGGTGGTATCCTCGGTCTCACCGGAACGGTGGGAGGAAATTGCGGTGTAGCCTGCTTTGTGAGCCATTTTGATTGCCTCAAGGGTCTCAGATACAGAACCGATCTGGTTCAGTTTGATCAGGATGGAATTTCCGCAGCCAAGGGAGATACCTTTTGCCAGACGCTCAGTATTGGTTACAAACAGGTCGTCACCGACAAGCTGTACTTTTCCGCCAAGCTCTGCGGTCAGCTCTTTCCAGCCTTCCCAGTCTTCTTCATCCAGAGCATCCTCGATGGAGATGATCGGATATTTCTCTACCAGTGCTTTCCAGTGAGCGATCAGCTCTTTGGAAGTAAATACAGTGCCGGCTTTCGGCAGTTTGTATTCACCCTTGGTTCCTGTCTTCCACTCGGAGGAAGCAGCATCCATCGCGATCTTGAAGTCTCTGCCTGGCTCGTAGCCTGCTTTTTTCACTGCCTCAAGAATGGTCTCGATGGCTTCTTCATCGGATTTCAGAGCCGGTGCAAAACCGCCTTCATCTCCAACCGATGTTGCCAGTCCGCGCTCTTTTAAGATGGCAGCCAGTGCATGGAAGACCTCAGCGCACCATCTTAAGCACTCTTTGAAAGAAGATGCTCCAACCGGCATGATCATGAACTCCTGTACATCCAGGCCGGAAGAAAGTGCGTGGCATCCGCCGTTGATGATGTTCATCATCGGAACCGGCAGACGATTTCCGGAAACGCCGCCGAAGAAGCGGTACAGCGGAATCTCAAGTGCGTTTGCTGCTGCTCTTGCGCAGGCAATGGATACAGCCAGAATGGCGTTTGCACCCAGGCGGGATTTATCTTTTGTTCCGTCTGCATCGATCATGGCTTTGTCTACAGCGTAGGTATCGGATGCATCCATACCTTTTAAGGTATCGTTGATGACGGTGTTGATGTTTTCTACTGCTTTCTGCACACCTTTTCCAAGGTATCTTGCTTTATCTCCATCTCGTAATTCCAGTGCCTCAAACTCACCGGTAGATGCGCCGCTTGGTGCCATGCCGCGCCCTACAACGCCCCTGCAAGACAACCTCAGCTTCTACGGTTGGGTTTCCTCTGGAATCCAGAATTTCTCTTCCTTTTACTTCCTCAATTTTCAGGCTCTTCACTTTTCGTGTGCTCCTTTCTCGTTTGTTTCTGGAGTTTCCCGCCTGCGAAGTGTCCAAGATCCGCAGACGGGAGATAACAATGATTGATTCACTTTGGTTAGTCTTTACTAACTGTAATTCATTATAACTAATTTTTTGAAAATTGCAAGTGGGTAAAGTGATACTTTTTCTCAGAAATGCAAAAAGTTTTTCTGTTCTTATTTTTCCTGTTTAAATGCCTCTTCCAGCGTATGCCATCCAAGCACTGCACATTTCACTCTTGCCGGCATGTGGGAGATGTCCTTCAGTGCACCAGCCTCCTCGAGTTTGTCAATCTCCTCGTCGGATGCTTCTCCTTTGATCATGCGCAGAAACAGATTTCCCAGGCGCAGTGCCTCGTCCTTCGTCTTTCCGATGATCATGCCGAGCATAATGTCCGCCGATGCCTGCGAAATCGCACAGCCGTCGCCCACGAACGCACCGTCCGTGATCACATCGCCGTCGACTTTTAATTTCAGCCAGATATCATCGCCGCAGCTTGGGTTGACGCCCTCGAGTACGATGTCCGCATCCGGCAGATCATGCTTGAATTCCGGACGCAGATTGTGCTCCGTCAAAATTTCGTTATAAAATCCTCTACTCTCCATAGCCCATTCTCCTTCTGATTGTGGATACACTTTCGATCAGTGCATCAATCTCTTCCGGTGTATTATAAAACATCATGCTGGCTCTTGTCGAACTTCGGACGCCAAGATATTCCAGAAGCGGCTGTGCACAGTGGTGGCCTGCCCGCACATCGATGCCGTCAGAAGAAAGAATTTCGCTCACATCGTGCGGATGCACGCCGTCAATCGTAAACGAAACGATGCCCGTATGGTTGGCCGGATCTTTGGAACCGAGGATATGAACGTACGGCAGCGCGCCGAGTCCTTCCATAGCACGTTGCGTCAGTTCCAGCTCTTTTTTCTGGATATAATCAAATCCTTTTTCCTGCAGATACCGGATCGCTGCGGCCAGCCCCACCGCACCGGCTGCATTTACCGTTCCCGCCTCAAATTTCTGCGGAACCGGTGCAAAAACGGCTCCGTCGCGGTGAACGGAATCGATCATCTCGCCTCCGGTTAAAAACGGCGGCATTTTTTCCAGCAGTTCCAGTTTTCCATACAGACAGCCGATTCCCATCGGGCCCATCAGCTTATGGCCGGAAAAGGCGAGAAAATCTGCATCCAGCGCATGTACGTCGACCGGCATATGCGGAACGCTCTGGGCGCCGTCCACAACGACAACGGCTCCCACGCGGTGCGCCATCTCCGTGATTTTCTGGAGCGGATTCACGCAGCCGAGCACATTCGATACCTGCGCAACAGCCACAAGACGTGTTCTCTCATTAATGCCCTTTTGGAGCTCCTCATCGGTCAGCTCGCCCTCACTGGTACATTCCAGATAATGGAGCTTCGCCCCAGTCATACGCGACACCATCTGCCACGGAAGCAGATTGCTGTGATGCTCCATGATTGTTACAGCGATCTCGTCGCCTTCCTTTAAAAAGTTCAGGCCATAGCTGTATGCCACAAGGTTCAGGCTTTCCGTTGTATTCCGGGTAAAAATAATCTCCTCCGGCTCTTCTGCATGAATAAACTCCTGTACGGTCTTTCTTGCCTCCTGATAGCTCTCCGTCGCCTCCAGGCTTAAAGGATAGAAGCCTCGCAGAGGATTTGCATTTTTCTGTTCGTAAAATTCCTGTACTGCAGCAAGAACGCATGACGGGCGCTGTGCCGTCGCCGCGTTGTCCAGATAGATCGTGTCCATTTGCTGCAGAAGCGGGAAATTTTTTCTGATGTTATCTGTTGTCACGGTCAAGCACCTCCGCAAGCTGTGTTTTTACTTTCTGTTCGATGTCCGCATCGCCGATCTTCTGGATTTTTGCTTCCAGTTTCGCCCGCGCTATCGTATTTTCTGCCTGTGTACGGTCCATGCCGCGCGCACCGAAGTAAAACCAGTGTCTCTTCATCGAGTTCTCCGATTGCCGCGCCGTGGCTTCCCTGTACGTTTTCCTCTGCACAGAGGATCACAGGAATCGTCTTGTTGACTACATCATCGCCGAGCAGCAATACCTGTTCTGTCTCTGCTCCGACGGAATCTGCCGAACCGCGCACAAAGTCGATTGTGCCGCGGAAGATCTTTTCCGCCGCATCCATCAGCGTTCCGTCTGCCTGGATCGTGCTCTCGGTTACTTTTCCGAAGTGGCGCACATTCAGATTGACATCAAATTTCTGCTGATTCTGCAGAAGATAGCCGATTTCTGCCTGCAGTGATGCGTGATCCTTCTGCAGTTCGGTCCAGATACCGTCATAGACATCGCCTTTTCCGACAACGACCTGTAAAAGATCCAGTGCACCATTTTCCTCGCAGATGCATCCGACATCATTTAAAAGCTCCTGTTCCTCACCGCGCATCATCACCTGCACGAGCCGGATGCGGCTGTTTTTTTTCGCGTAAAGTTCTGTCCGCACCGCGAGCTGTCCCGCTGCCTGTGCCGGTTCAAATACCTCGAAAACGGTAAGGGAAGCTCCCTCTTCTGCCGCCGCGCGGATCTTTCCGGATGAAACCTTCTCTTTTCCCTGTCCGATGGAAAGCGTGACCTGTTTCGTCTGCCCCTCCTTTGCAGAGACACTCCAGTTTTTCGTCTGCTCCGGTGCAAAAAGGACATCCGTCTCTTTTCCTGCCCCGGTATTCATAGCTTCCGGAAAACCCGTTATCTCATCATCCGCAGACGGCTCTTCCGCGCAGATTTCACACGGCGCACCCGCCGCCCATTTTACTTTTGTATCATTTAATCCCAGCCAGTACCATGTTTTCGATGGAAGCTGGTTGATTTTCATGCTGTTCTGTTCTTCCATGTGTCTGGCCTCCTTATCCAATGCTGCCCTTCATCTCGAGGCGGATCAGATTGTTCATCTCCACCGCATACTCCAGCGGCAGTTCTTTTGAAACATCATCCGCGAATCCGCTGACGATGCACGCTCTCGCATCCTCTTCCGTCATGCCGCGCGACATCAGATAAAAGACGGCTTCATCGCTGATGCTTCCGATCTGTGCTTCATGGCCGATGTTCGCATCTTTTGTACGGATATCCATCGCCGGAATCGTGTCCGACCGGGAGATGTCATCGAGCATCAGAGACTGGCAGGAAACCGATGCCTTAGAACCGGATGCCTGTTTTCCAATCTGCACGCTGCTTCGGAACGTACTGATACCGCCGTCCTTGGAAATAGATTTCGTATTAATATAGGAAGACGTCCGTTTGCCCGTGTGGACTACCTTCGCACCGGTATCGAGGTTCTGACCTTCTCCGGCAAAAGTAATGCCGGTAAATTCCATTCTTGAATCATCGCCCTTTAAGATACTCATCGGGTACAGATACGATACATGGGAACCAAGGAACCCGATACCCACTCGATCGTGCCGCCCTCTTCCACAATCGCGCGCTTGGTGTTCAAATTGTACATATTTTTCGACCAGTTCTCGATTGTGGAGTAGCGGAGCTTTGCGTTCTTTCCGACGTAAAGCTCAACGCATCCGGCGTGAAGATTGGCCACATTGTACTTCGGAGCGGAACATCCCTCGATGAAATGTAAGGATGCGCCCTCATCGACGATGATCAGGGTGTGCTCAAATTGTCCGGCACCTGCGGCATTTAAACGGAAGTAGGACTGCAGCGGGATCTCGACGGAAACTCCCTTCGGAACATAGACGAAGGAACCGCCGGACCAGACAGCGCCGTGCAGGGCTGCAAATTTGTGGTCATGAGGCGTCACGAGCTTCATAAAGTGGTCCTTTACCATATCGGCATATTTGCCGGTCAGGGCGCTCTCCATATCTGTGTAGATGACGCCCTGCTCCGCAACTTCCTTGCGGACGTTGTGGTAGACGAGCTCGGAGTCATACTGGGCACCGACGCCTGCGAGAGAGGTGCGCTCCGCCTGCGGGATCCCGAGCTTTTCAAAGGTATCCTTGATCTCCTCCGGGACCTCGGACCAGTCCCCTTTCATCTTTGTGTTGGCACGGACGTAGGTCGCGATGTTGTCCATGTTTAAGCCTTCGATGGACGGGCCCCAGTCCGGAACCTTCATTTCATTATATACTTTTAAGGAATTTAACCGGAAATCATGCATCCACTCCGGGTCATGTTTCTCCTCGGAGATCTTTTCCACAATGTCCTCGGTGAGACCGTTTTAATTACGGTAAGCGTCCTTCTCGTCATTGCGGAAGTCGTACATGTTGCGGTCAACGTCCTCAACATACGTCTTTTCCTTCATTCGTTGTTCTCTCCCTTCTCGTTCGCGGAAGCGATAAACTGCTCGAAGCCGTTCTCATTGATCTCATCGACGAGAGAACCCTCGCCCTCGGCAACCAGGCGGCCGTCTACGAGAACATGGGTCTTGTCCACGTGGAGAGACTCCAGGATCCTTGTGCTGTGGGTGATGATGAGGAGTGCGCCGTCCTTGCTCTTCTGGTACTCCTCGATTCCCTTGGAAACGGTGCGGACCGCATCGACATCCAGGCCGGAGTCGGTCTCATCGAGAATGGTAAGGGACGGCTCGAGCATCAGAAGCTGCAAGATCTCGGCTTCTTTTCTCACCGCCGGAAAATCCGACATTCAGATCACGGTCTGCATACGACGGATCCATCTGCAGAACTTCCATTGCTTTTTCCAGTTCTTTCCGGAACTCAAACAGACGCATCCGTTTGCCGGTCTTTAACTCGACGGCGCTGCGGATAAAAGAGCTTAAGGTTACGCCAGGCACCTCAAGCGGATTCTGAAACGAGAGAAACAGTCCCATTTTGGCGCGTTCATTGACCGGCTCTTCTGTGATGTTCTTTCCCTGGAACCAGATTTCGCCGCGTGTCACGTTATATTTCGGATTGCCGAGCAGCGTATTGCCAAGCGTCGACTTTCCGGTACCATTCGGTCCAAGCAGCACATGCGTCTCCCCTTTTCCAATCGTAAGATTGACGCCGTGCAGGATCTCTTTTTCTTCTACATTTACCGTTAAATCTTTCACTGTTAAAAGATTTTTTCCCATATTGATATCCTCCTTATTTTGCTTCGAGGTTAAAATCTCTGTTTTCGCCTCCGATTGTAGATCTTTTTTCCGAGTATTTCAATCGGATTTATATATTTGAAAAATTTTATCAAAAAACGCACCTGCCGCCGGATTTTTTTTCCGCACGACAGGCGCGTTTTCTATCAACATCGTTTCAGCCGATTCCGCCCAGCACGATTCCGAGAATCAGAACCAGCACACAGATCGGCACGTAGATATATTTGCAGATCGGATAATACAGATCCGTGAATTTGCTGCTTCTTCCCTTGTCTACCTGGGACTGCACATACTTCTTTCCGCAGATCCAGAAGAACATGACTCCGGCAAGGCCGGCGCCGAGCGGGCAGATGTAGATCGACAGAACATCCATCCACTGGGATACAATGCCCTGGATCAGAAGAGATACGACCACACCGATAACCCCGATCACACCGCAGGCTGCTACTCTTCCGAGATGAAATTTTTCCTGTACCGTTGCAATCGGTGCTTCGTACAGGTTAATCAGAGAGGTAAGGCCGGCAAAAAAGACAGCGACAAAGAAAACGATTGCGATCAGCGCGCCACCCGGCATAGACTTTATCAAATTCGGAAGGAAAATGAACAGAAGTCCAGGTCCTCCTGTATTTAACTGTGCTCCCGTAGTTGCCATCGCCGGGATAATAACCAGCGCAGCAAGCATAGCAGCGAGCGTATCAAAAAATGCTACTCTTCCGGCGGCGGCCGGAATATTTTCTCCATCTGACAAATAGGAACCATAGATCAGTGTTCCGTTTCCGGCTACAGACAGGGAAAAGAATGCCTGACCAAGTGCAAAAATCCAGGTCTTCGGATCTGCAAGTGCTTTTGGTTCCACACGGAAAATATAACGGTATCCATCCGCTGCACCGGGCTGAAAGGCAACATAGATACCAAGTGCAACAAACAGGAGAAAGAAAACAGGCATCAGCACCTTATTGACCTTCTCAATTCCCTTACCAACACCAAATGCCAGAATGACCATCGCAACCACAAGAGCTACGATCTGCCAGAAATTGTTTCCAAACGCAGATGCCATGGATTCAAACGCTCCGGCAAAATCCTCTACGCTCACAGCTGACAGTGTCTTTCCGGTAAAGGTTCCGATCATGTACCTGAAAATCCACCCCATGACAACCGTATAACCGATCGCCATTGCCAGGGAACCCAGCACCGGAATCAGACCAAGCGCCTCTCCGGCTTTTCGTTTTCCTTTCGTTTCACATGCAAAACCGAACGCATCAACCGGACCGGATCTTGTGGCACGGCCAAAACTCATCTCCCCGCTCACACCGGTAAAGCCGATCAGTGCAACGAACAGGAAATACGGAATCAGAAAGGAACCTCCTCCGTACAAGGAAACCCGGGTAGGGAACATCCAGATGTTGCCCATTCCAACTGCAGAGCCGATGCAGGCCAGGATAAATCCCCACCGACTGTTAAATGACTCTCTCTTTTTCATACTGCTCTCCCTTTTTCTTACTTTTTCTGAAGATATCATGGCCAAAGTACCTTTTGACTCCAACATCTTCTGAATATTTTATCATAAGCTATTGGGAAAAGCTATAGCATTTCTCATCTTCCTGCAACTTCACTTTATATTTTATGCTTTTTCCGCCTTGCTGCTGCCATTCCCGCGGAGAACATCCGCAGTGGCGTTTGAAATAGCGGCTGAAATGAGACAGATTGGAAAAACCGCAGATTTCCGCGGTCTGTCCGATGGAAAGTGCCTGATTTGTCAAAAGATTTTTCGCCTTGTCGAGCCGTACTTCAATCAGATCGCTGTGCGGGGTGCTGCTGAAAAACTGTTTATAATAAGAATAAAACTGGCTTTTTTCCATATTGGCCATCTGGCAAAGCTTTTCTGTCGTCCAGCCTTTCTCATAATGGCTCAACATCTTAAGGCGCAGCTCCTGGAATTCCTGATACAGTCCGGCCGGCTCCTCTGCCGCTTTCTGGTACAGCCGCATACCGCGCGATGCCGTAATCATCATCTGACGAACCAGTGCTTCCTCATATTCCACTGCGTATGGATCTTTCACAATATATTCCCTCTGCAAAAGGCGAATCAGCTCATCAATTGCTTCCGTATTCTGTGGATAAAAAACAGCATTCTGCGGAATTCCATACGTTTCACCCAGATTCTTACCGCACCAGAAATGGACATAGCTGTTGCGAAACTTCTGAACAGCCTGATAATGCTGCTCGTGATCCGGCGTGTAAAAAAGGCAGGCATTTTCCTGTGCAATGAAAAACGCAGTTCTGTCATACACCTTCATCGGCGTTTTAAACAACAGAAACAGATAGTCCCCGCTGCCCTCCGGCCGATATATCGTCTCATAATCGGCGTTGGATCTATTATATTCACAAATATGAACTGAAAATTCCATTCTTCTCGTTTCCCCTTTTCTTTTCTTCTCCCTATTTTACCGCAAAACCGGAAAAAAAGTCAAATTTGCCGGACAAAAATCTCTGGTTTTTTTCTATCTTCCTGTTAAAATTGAAACTATCCAAAGCGAAAGCGAAACGGTGGAATAAAATCATAGACACGCCGGTGATCCTTTGTTTTTCTGGATCGTGTCTGAAAACGAACATTTCTTTTAACAGGAGGATTTTTAAGTATGAAAAAAGCAGAGATTATCATTGACAAATATTTTCTCACCGGAAAAGTTGACAAACGAATCTTCGGTTCCTTTATCGAGCACCTGGGACGCGCCGTTTACGAAGGCATCTATCAGGAAGGAAGTGCTCTCTCCGACGAGCAGGGCTTCCGAAAAGATACCCTGGATCTTGTCAAAGAGCTTCAGGTACCGATCGTCCGTTACCCGGGCGGAAACTTTGTCTCGGGCTATCACTGGGAAGACAGCGTAGGTCCGAAAGACAAACGGCCTGCAAAACCGGATCTTGCCTGGGGCGTGATTGAGACAAACGAATTCGGTCTGAATGAGTTTGCGGACTGGTCGAAAAAAGCCGGCAGTGATATTATGATGGCCGTTAACCTCGGAACCCGCGGACCGGAGGATGCCAAAAATGTGCTGGAGTACTGCAACTTCAAGGGCGGCACCTACTACAGTGATCTGAGAAAATCCCACGGTTACAAAGATCCACACAACATCAAACTCTGGTGCCTCGGCAACGAGATGGACGGACCGTGGCAGATGGGACATAAGACCGCTTCTGAGTACGGACGTATTGCAGCAGAGACTTCCCGTCTGATGAAATTCATGGATCCGACGATTGAAACTGTTGCCTGCGGAAGCTCCAATCTTACGATGCCAACCTTCGGTTCCTGGGAATATACGGTTCTGGACGAATGCTATGATGAGGTGGATTACCTTTCTTTACACCAGTACTACGGAAATTATGCAAATGATACTGTCGATTTCCTGGCAAGCTCCAAGGGCATGGATGATTTCATCTCCGGTGTAGTTGCGATCTGTGATGCAGTCAAAGCGAAAAACACGGCAAAAAGCAGATTAACCTTTCCTTCGATGAGTGGAACGTATGGTATCACAGCAATGAGCAGGATCAGAAGCTGGAGAAATGGGTACGCGCACCGCATCAGCTTGAGGATGTTTACAACTTTGAGGATGCACTTCTCGTCGGAAGCATGCTGATCACACTCCTGCGCCACGCAGACCGTGTCAAGATTGCCTGCCTCGCACAGCTTGTCAACGTTATCGCTCCGATCATGACATCCGATACCGGTGCATGGCGTCAGACGATCTTCTATCCATACATGCATGCAAGCGTATACGGCCGCGGAACCGTCTTAAATACACAGGTTCTGACACCGGTTTACGAGAGCAAAACGTACGGCGAAGCTCCGTATCTCGATTCTGTCTGCATCTGGGATGAGGAAAACGATGCACTGACCATTTTTGCAGTCAACAAGAGCCTGGATGAGGATATGGAGGTTTCCTGCGATCTGCGTCAGTTCGAAGGATGTCGTCTGGCTGAGCACATCGTGCTGACAAACGACGATATGAAAGCGGTCAACACCGAAGCAGATCCGAACCACGTTGCTCCGACCCATTCCGATGCTACCAAACTGGAGAATGGAAAAATGCACACCGTTCTTGGAAAACACAGCTGGAATGTGATCCGTCTTACAAAATAATGGAACCGTATAAGGTATGGCCTGAAAAACAGAACATCTGAATTTTTCATCCAAACATATGCATAAAGGAGTTTTATTTTATGGCACAGGCATATTTATTTGTTCATTTTCGGGAAAAAACAACACCGGACGGCGAACAGGTTTATTTCGGCATAAGCCGCGATGGTTTCCACTGGGAAGCTGTCAACGACGGCGTTCCGGGTGCCGGCCAGGGATATGTGCCGTTTGTTGCAGACAGCCTTGCTTCCGGAAAATTTGTTCGTTCTGATGCTTCCTTCTCGTTCCCATACGGCTACAAGCATGGAACGATTCTTCCGATTACAGAGGAGGATTACGAGCGGATCAAAAACCAGGACTGGTCAGATCACGGATATCAGTAAAATCGCTGTCCGCCTGATGGGATTTTCATACAAAAAGAACTGCGGCAGGCTTCCTTTTGGGGAAGTTCCTGCCGCAGTTCTTTTTCGCTTTTCTTTTCCGACAAAACCCATCCGCTTCCTTTTTGTTCTGGCGGACAGTACCTTTTCTGCAGATTGGTAAATGTATCGTTTTGATGGTGTCTGAATTTTTCTTTATCTCTGTGCCTGTGCAGCGGTTCTTGCATGGAACATGCGGAAGACGCCGGTCTGCTCGATCAACTTCGTCAGGCTATAGAAAATGATGGAATCGATCGGCCACATAATCAGGTTCTTTAAGGCACGTGCCGGAAGAAGCACCATGATTCCTTTTCCATACAGCATGCTGATCCACAGGGTGTTCAGCAGTACGTTGACAGTCAGCATAACGATGAACTTGGCTGCAAGCACACGTTTGATGGTCAGTTTTTTGCGATAGTAGAAGCATCCATACATAAAAGATGCCAGCATCGCATTAAAGGTGAATCCGAAGAAGAACGGGCCGCTCGGTTTCAGGAAGTATTTTACGACATCAAGAATGCCGGAGAAAAGACATCCTGTCACTGGTCCGAACAGGTAATCGACAAGGCGGTTCGGGATTCCAGAAAATCCGATGCGGACATAAGGTCCGATATCAATCGATGCTACCTGGTTCAGAATCATCGCCAGCGCTGCGAACATGGCACAGGCTGCGAGGGTTGTGACTGCTTTCAGCTCTTTTGCTGACTGCAGAAACATGTTTTTTGTTTCTTTTGCTGTTTCATTTGCATTTTTCTGCATAAAAAAATTACCTCCTTTACAGATATCTGACTACAATAGGAGATAATCTCTTGTCTCTATCTTCTGTTGCAGCGAGATGCAATTCATATACCGCAAGATTTTCTCTTTTCGTCTCCCTGGCTACTCTCTATCCTGGGAGCACTTTACGCATATGAACTTACTCTGCAGTTGTTTTTGTCCTGCTCATTATATAGTAAAATCCCCTTGATTTCAAGAGGATTTTACATTTTTTTCTAATTTTTTACGATCAAATATCAGCCCTGCATTTTACGGTCTTTCCGGTGATAAAACGGAGACAAACGCAAACTTTTTATCCAGCAGTTTTCCCATCAGCACAATGCCTTTTCCCATCGTAAAAGCAGCTGCTACCGTTCCGATTCCAAGACCTTCGATTCTTCCAAGTCCGAAGAAGGTGAACAATGCGGCTGTTGTCTGGGCTGTTGATCCAGAAAAGGGACAGTTGGGAGTTGGTCAGTGATCGGGTGACGGGTGGTCGTCAGCAATCGGTCACTGGATCAACTGGGTTGCCCTTTGACAACAAGATCTTTCTTCTTTTATTTTCGGATCTGTCCCGTTCCGTATACGATATTTTTAATCGATGTCAGCGCCAGCAGTCCCATCGGGCCTCTGGCGTGGAGTTTTTGGGTGCTGATTCCGATTTCGGCGCCGTAGCCGAATTCGAAGCCGTCGGTGAAGCGGGTGGAGGCGTTGACGTAGACTACAGCTGCATCGATTTCGTCCAGGAATTTCTGGGCGTGGGTGTAGTTGTTGGTGATGATTGCTTCGGAGTGTTTTGTGTTGTAGTGGTTGATGTGTGCAATCGCTTCGTCGATGGAAGAGACGGTTTTGATGGACACGATGTAGTCGAGATACTCTTTTCCCCAGTCCTCTTCTGTCGCTTCTTCTGCTTCCGGCATGTATTCTCTTGCCTTTTCGTCTGCGCGCATTTCCACATGTTTTTCTTTTAATCGTTCCTCCAGAACCGGGAGCAGTTTTTCACGTACATTTTCGTGTACCACAATCGATTCACATGCATTACATACGCCAACGCGCTGTGTTTTTGCGTTCAGAATAATATCCACTGCCATGGAAAGATCGGCTGTCTCATCCACGTAGATATGACAGTTTCCGGTTCCCGTCTCAATGACAGGAATCGTGCTGTTTTCCACGACAGCGCGGATCAGTCCGGCGCCGCCGCGTGGGATCAGGACATCGACATAGCGGTTCATCTTCATAAACTGCGCCGTCGTCTCGCGGGAGGTATCTTCGATCAGAAGCAGGGCGTCTTCCGGCACCTGCTCCTCTTTCAGTGTTTTCCGAAGAGAGGCAACAATCGCCGTATTCGAGTGGATTGCATCGCTTCCGCCTTTTAAAATCACGACATTTCCCGTTTTGAAGCAGAGTGCAAATGCATCCGCCGTCACATTTGGGCGTGCCTCGTAGATGATGCCGACAACACCGAGCGGAACACGTTTCTGTCCGATCAGAAGACCGTTCGGGCGTTTTTTCATTCCCAGCACTTCCCCGATTGGGTCGTCCAGTTCGGATACCTGACACATGCCTTCTGCCATTGCTTCAATCCGGCTTTTGTCCAGAAAGAGCCGGTCCAGAAGTCCCTGAGACATGCCTTTTTCTTTTCCATGCTCCATATCCAGCGCATTGGCCGCGATAATCGTTTCGGCGTCTGCCACAAGGTTTTCCGCTGCTTTTTTCAGCACACGGTTTTTCTTCTCCGTCTCCATGATTCGAAGCACAGGCTCCGCCTGGCGGGCTCTCGTTCCGATTTCTTCCAGCTTCATCATACTCGTCTCCTCCTCGTGTTGTCTTATCGTAATTGGCTTAACGGTAAATCTTCTGCTCTGTCACCAGCATCTGCGGCAGAACATCCGTCTCTTCAAACGGCACCGCATCAAACAGCTGAAACTCAAACGCCGCTGCAACCGTTGTAAACCCTGGATGTGCGGCAAGAAAGCGGTCATAAAATCCTTTTCCATATCCTACTCTGTGGCGCGCCGGATCAAAGGCCACACCGGGTACCAGCAGAAAGCCCTCTTCCCGCGTGCAGACCTTTCCGCCGTCCGGCTCCATAATGCCAAAATAGCCGGATTTCAGCGTGGAGAAATCTTTGATCTCATAATAAACCATATCATCGCCTTCCACGCGCGGCACAGCGACCGTCTTTCCCATTTGCAGGGCCTTCTCGATCAGATCCCGTGTCATGACTTCTTTTTTGAAGTCCATATACGCAAAAAAGCAGTCCGCATCCAGAAACTCCGGCAGAGCCGTGATTTTTTCATAAATCATACGGCTCTTTTCCTGAATTTCTTCCTGTGTGGCTGCTCTTCTTCGGGCAAAAACTTCTTTTCTAATGTTTCCTTTTGCTTCCATAGCGCTCCCCCAGATTTACAATTGTTCCGTCTTTCTCCTGCACATCAATATTGTCGAGCTGGGTACGGAGGTTCATTTTCACGGCTGCAATATATTCTCTCCGCAGCTTCTGCTGCTCTTCTTTCTCCGCCGGTGTCAGCCCCTCTGCTTTCGCCTTGCGGGCAAGTTCGTTGATTCTCTGTATATTAATTTCCATTTTCTGTATTTTTCTCCTTTGTTTCAACTCACAGTCGGTATTTTCACAGAGTCTGACATGTCGAAAATAGTTCGACTGTGACTCGCCTCATGTCAGTGGAGGATACCGATTTCTCTCCGCCTGCCACTACCGTTATGTTTCTTTTAACAATTCATCCCACCGCTTTAGAAGCGAGGGACTTGCTTGATTCGGTTAAATGACCGGATTTTCTTTTTATCTTACCGCAAAACACAGGATCTGTCCAGCCGATCTGAGAAAAATCCTGAAATCCAGCTTTATCACCGGATTTCAGTCTCATCTGCATAATTATCTAAAACAATCAGAACCCATGTTTTTCCAAGATTCAGTTTAATCTCCTCTCCATTGCTGTCCCGGTACTTTGTGACACCCCACGGATCATCCTTGCTCCATGTCACGTCGATGGCCTTTCCGCTTGTGATATACGTTCCCATTCCGCCGTTTACCACATCAATATCGAGATATTCCGCATTGTCATCATACTTTTTCCAGGAACAGTACTGCACGATAATGTTCTTCACCGCAAGCTGTTCCTGTGTCATCTCATCGATCTGCGGTTCCCCGAACTGATAACGCAAATACGTGCCGCTCGCCTCATCGTACGAAAACCATGGATTATTGTGGAAATATCCGCCCGGTGCCACATAGGCGGCATTTCGTCCCTGTTCCAGCGTTTCCGGTTCTGTCTCGGATGCAAACTGGAAAAATCCGTCATAACCGTCTTTGTAAGATGTCCGGTAGCCGCAGAGATCGATTCCCGCTGCAATCCCGGCCGCATCCAAATACGCATTGTGCGGCGACGGACGATCCGACGTCCGGTAATACACCTGTTCCGAATACTCCATGCCATTCACATTGTCTATGTGATCCGATTCGAGCAGCGGAATCGCATACGCCGCCTGTCCATAGTGGTAATACAGAGCGTCAAATCCCGCTGCCAGATACACATAATATTCGCGGCAACTCCGCACCGATCCGATCTTTTCGAGATCATCATAGTTTTCAAACAGCCCCATCAGGCGCGTAATGCCGCCTTCGACCGGCGCTTCATAGATCACTCCCGCACGGCTGATACCGCTCTGCGGGCAGGCGCTGATGATATTGCTCAGCATAACCGCCACCGGGCGCCTTCTTCCCTGTACTTCGGCGACAGGTTCTCCTGTCAGATAACTTTTCACCATACCTTCCGGCAGCGCATCCTCCGCGGGTGTCGGCTCAATCGCTTCCGGAACCAGCGGTTCCGGTGCCGGATCTTCGGTCGGGGCCGGTGGTTCCGTAGCTTTCGTTTCTGTCTTGCTTTCCCCTGCTGTCTCTTCTGAGACATAAGAAGTTCCTGCCGATGCAGTTTCCGGTGCCGTTTCCCCAATTTTCCGGCATCCGAACAGCATCATGCTTCCCAGCAGAGCAATCCCCAATGTGTAAAACCCTCTCTTTTTGATAAAGACCCCTCCTTTTCTTCTTTCAATCAGTCTCTTGTGATACCGAGACGCTGCAGCACCTCTTCCTGCTTTGCCTCCATCACGGCTGCTTCCTCCGGTGTCATATGATCATAACCCAGAAGATGCAGCATACTGTGTGCAACAAGAAAAGCAAATTCGCGTCTTAAAGAATGACCGTATTCCTCCGCCTGCGCTCTTGCGCGCGCAACAGAAATCACAATATCACCCAGCATCAGCTCACCGCTGTCCGGGTTAAAACAGTCATCTCCCTCTTCCGTCTCCAGAAAATCGAACGAAGCCGGAGAAGGATAATCTACCATCGGGAAAGAAAGCACGTCTGTCTCCCGGTCAATGTTTCTGTGTTCCCGGTTCATGGTGCGGATATTTTCCGGATCAGTCAGAATCAGTTCTACTTCTGCCTCATACGGGCACGCTTCCTGATCCAGCACACCATTGATTACCGCTGCTGCAACCTCTTCCGGATCAAATCCAAGGTCAAAATCCTGTTCATTTTCAAACGTCAGTGTCATTTATTTTCCCTCCGTTTTCTCGTCGTACTTTTTGCTCTGCCGCTGTGATTTTCCGGCTTTGCTTTCTTTTCATATTCATCGTAAGCCTGTACAATCTTCTGCACCAGCGGATGACGGACAACGTCCTTGCTCGTCAGCTCGCAGAAGGAAATTCCGTCTACTTTTTTCAGTACCTGCATTGCCACATCAAGGCCGGAGCGTGTACCGGAAGGAAGGTCCTTCTGAGAGGCATCTCCGGTTACAATGACTTTGGAACCGAAACCGATACGGGTCAGGAACATCTTCATCTGCGCCGGTGTCGTATTCTGTGCCTCATCAAGGATAATAAACGCATTGTCGAGCGTACGGCCTCGCATGTACGCGAGCGGCGCAACCTCAATCAGGCCTTTTTCCATGTTTTTCTGGAAGCTCTCTGCTCCCATGATCTGATACAGCGCGTCGTAGAGCGGCCGCAGATACGGGTCAATTTTACTCTGCAGGTCGCCAGGCAGGAAACCGAGTTTTTCACCCGCCTCAATCGCCGGACGCGTCAGGATAATACGGCCTACCTCATCGTTTCGGAATGCCGTGATCGCCATCGCCATCGCAAGGTACGTTTTTCCGGTTCCGGCAGGGCCGACGCCGAAGACGATCATCTTTTCCCGGATCGCATCCACGTACGCTTTCTGACCGAGTGTTTTCGGTTTGACCGGACGGCCTGCGACCGTGTGGCAGATGCAGTCACTGTCGATTTCAGCAAGGCTGCTTCCGCTGTCCTCCATAACAAGTGAGATTGCATAATTGACGTTCTGTGTGTTGATATCATTTCCGCGGCGTGAGAGCTCCAGAAGCTGTGTCAGACATTCCTTTGCGCGCGCTGCATTCGATGCCGGGCCCACAATTTTTAAAACGCCGTCCCGGGAGATCAGCGTAACCGCCAGGGATCTCTCCAGGATTTTGATGTGTTCATCAAACTGGCCGAATACTTTCTTTTCATGTTCGATGGGCAGTTCCATCTGCAGTTCTATCATGTTGTTATTGCTGTTCATCTACCATTGTTTCCTTTCCATCCGACATCTTCTGCATTTCGCAGGGCTGTGCTTCTACGGCCCGTTCTATCACGCGAAGTGTCCCTTTTGTGATACATGACGTATCGTTAAGTTCTATTGTAACATGATTCTCCGATATTTGAAGTCCTTTTTCTGATAAATTTCTGTGGAATTTCTGATAATTCTGCGAGGCTTTTTCTTTTGCCTCGTGTTCTGAGTAGGTTTCTTTCTGAACTTCAAAAGGAAATTTCTGACGGTAGCCGAAATAAAACGGAAGGGCAAAGTTTTCTGTCAGATAAAGCTGCTGAAGGGACACTTCCTCGTCTGCTCCATTTTCCCTTTTCTCTGTTTTCTGATCCGCCGTTCCGGTCATGCTCCGCAAACTCTCCACAAAATTCTCCGGCAGCAGATTTCCAAGGAAAAATCGGTAAGCAGAAATCTGGAATACCGGCGTTTTTTTCTCTGCTTTCTGATATGTCCGTACCGTATGGGAAAGCGGAAAGGTATCATAATAGTACCACGTCGTCTCAAGGTCAATATCCGCGTCTGCGTGAACATAAGAATAATCATACGTTTCCCCACTGTCATTCACAAGCGGAATCTCGCCCTTTACAAGAATGTCTCCCGCTTGACATGTATCACCGGGGAGCACCTGCGGAATGCCGTTCCGTGTGATAATACGCACGACCGTCCCTTCTTTTTTCGCCACAAGATTCTGCGGATCATCTGCTTTTTCTTCGATCACATAGCCGTCTACGTTTTCTTTTACCGCAAGGACAAGCTGCGTCCCTTCTATTTTTGCGGACACCCAGGTCAGATTCGGAAACTGCTCCCGCAAATACGATGCGGTCTGGCTGCAGTCCACACGTTTTTTCCAGCTTCCATGATGAATCCCGGCCGCGTCAAGGCTGTTTAAGATCGTCTGCGTACTGTTCGCGTAATTTCCTTCCACATGAATATTCCAGATGAACTGCGACAGCGTGTAAAGTCCCGCCAGGCAGAGAAAAATACCAATAAAAAATGCCTTTCTTTTTAAACTTCGCCGGTAAAAGAAAGGCAGTCCCTGTTTTTTCTGTATTCGGATGCGCACACCGCTCTTGCGGCGGATCGGCAGGAGGCGGAAAAAATCTTCCGGCAGAAGGCTCATCTCAAAGCAGCCCTGATGTTCTGTCACGTCCCACAGTGTGATGTTATGGTGCCCGCACAGATTGAAAAAACGCTCCGGTTCACGGCCCGTCACACGAATCCGCACACTGCCTTTCCAGAAAACCTTTCCCCTCTGCAAACGCACACCCCCTTTTCAGCATTGGAATGATTGGAATCATTACACTTATTGAAACGTCGCCTGATCGATTCTCCCTTCCACCCGCATCTCCTCCCCGGAATACGAAACAATCCGGATTCCCTCTCCCACAAGGAGCAGCCTGCCATATTGTGTAAGCACACAGAGGCGGCACGCATTATATTCCAGAATCCTGCGGAAATTTTCAATCTGCACTTCTCTCCCGCCGTAAAACGTCACAACCGGCTCGCCAAAAGCAAGATCTGACGGAACCTGCATCGCCGAAAGCAGCTCCCGCCCGGCGGATGGAGTGATTTTTTCTGCTTTTCTTTTTCGCATCCAAAACCTCCTCCGCTTTGCGGGTCTGCTTTTTGTTCTATCGCTATTTTATGCAGAAAAAAGCACAAAAATACCCCACAGCCGCTGGGGTTTCCTGCCCGATCAGGCTGCGGGGTTTCATTTCTCTTTTTTAAAAACATTTTTTGCAGGGTTCATACCCCTGGGCTTCTGCATTTTCTCTCGTCATCTGAGCTTCCGTTACCTGTGGTTCTTCAGCAGTCACTGCCGGCTGCGTTTCTTCCGCTGCCTGCGTTTCAACGGTTTCTTCCGCCGCAGCTTCTATGGTTGGCTCAGGGGTCGGCGTTTCGGTTGGAGCAGCCGTTGGAGTTGGTGTCTCAGTCGCTGTCGGTGTTGGTGTTTCGGTCGGCGTCGCTTTTTTCGCCGGCTCTGCCGTAGCGCTGACGGAAACAGACTCCGCAGATGCTTCATTCCCCCTCCTGTGTATTTTCTGAATTTCTTACAGCGAAATCCTCTATTATAAATACGTTTGAAAGAATGGAAAATTACATCACAGATTACGATTCTTTATAGAAAATCATGCTGAACCATATGACCATATGCTCGCCGAGGTAATAATCCATCATGTTTTTTTCAATCAGGTTTGCAACAACGATGCCGTGGCTCTCGATGCATGGATGCATCAGTTCAAGATGGCGGCAGCCGCCTCTCGGGTAGGTACATTTATCACAGAGCTGGCAGGAATCGGAGGAAAGGGCGAAGGTGAGCAGGGTTTTGTCTTTTAAATGCTGCTCGATTTCGCGTGTGATTTTTTCGTGCTCCGATTTTGTTTTTAATGTCTCATCCATATCCATGATGTTGTCCACTTCTGCGATGCTGGAGAAGAACAGAACGTGATCGTAGTTCATGCAACGCTCCTTACAGACTTCAACAGTGCCGACCGCCGGCGGGCAGGACCAGGAGGCTCCGTAGCGGGAGCACTCCTTTTTGCAGATCTGGCGGACCCGGTCATTGAATTCGATGTCCTCCGGTTTTACAAATGCATACTGATAGATAGGAAACTGGGTAATATATTCTTCGATTTCTGTCTGTGTCATTTTGTCATCCCTTCTCTTTTGTTACAGATCTTTTTCAAAAAAAGCAAATACCATATTCCAGTACGTCTGGAGCATGCGCCCTCTGGTTCCAAACAATTCATGCTTTGCGCCCGGTACTTTTACCATTTTTGCCATGCCGGGACGGCGTTCTGCCATTTTCCGGATCATCCGCTCCTGGGCACGGTTGGACACAAGATGATCGTTCTCCGCCTGAAATAAAAGGACAGGAGCCTCGATCCGTTTCCATCCGCTCCGCATCAGATCGCGGTACAGATGTGCGGCGGCATGGAGCCATCCGTAAGAAGCGGCATTTAGGTGATACAGCGGCTCTTTTTCCCGCTTCTGCTGGTAATAGAGAAAGCGCGGACGGGAGAGGGACGAACTTTGTTTAAAGCTTTCGATTCCCTGGTATGGTTTCTGTCCTACCACATACTGTGTGCCTCGTTCTGTGGCACAGGCAAAAGCTGCGATCCGTTTTGCATCGGCGAACGGCACTTTTCCGGTCAGCGGACGGATCATCGGCGAACTCAAGACCACTTTCCGGAACAGATGCGGCGCTTTGGCGGCCGCTGCTGCTGCGATTCCGCCGCCCATCGAGTGAGAATAGAGAACGAGCGGAAGACCGCATGCCTCTGCTTTTGCTTTTCGTGCAACAAAGAGCAGATCTTCTACATAACGATGGTAGGAATCGACATAAACAAGCGACGGATCATCCACCAGACGGTAGCTCTTTCCGTGGCCGCAGTGTTCCGGCAGATAAACATGAAAATGCTCTTTGATAAAATAATACACGATCTCTTTATATTTCTCTGCATTTTCCGTAAAACCGTGTGAGATTACAACAACACCTCTCGGGCGGAATGCGCGGTAACGAAGAACATGAATCGGATGACCGCTCTCCCTTTCCCAGTAAAATTCTTCTGCATGAGCGGCGAGGTACGGCTCCACACCATTCTGCATCCGCTCCGCGTAATTTTTTTCCTGTAATACGCGTGTTCTCATTAGCAAATCACCTGCTTTCATCCAGATACGAAAGGATATCCTGAAGATTGTCGATGGTACAGTCCGGTGTAACTTCAATTTTGTTCGGAAGATGATCCGGGTTGTACCAGCAGGTCAGGATTCCTGCATTTTTTCCGCCGCGGATATCACTTGTGAGGGAGTCGCCGACGATCACAACCTCATCCGGTGCATAACTTCCGATTTCGTTCCATACCGCATCAAAAAAAGCCTTCTGCGGCTTGTCCACACCGACCTGTTCCGAGATAAAAACGCCGTCCAGAAGCTGATCAAGCCCGGAAAAGCGGAGTTTACGCTCCTGTGCAACAGTGGTTCCATTTGTTACTGCATACTGTTTTACGGTAGCTTTCAGCCGTTTTACCAGTTCATCTCCGTGATCGCAGAAGAAAGCCTTATCGCCGAGGCGGATCTGATATTCATCATTGAATACCTTTACCTGATCCGTCGGCAGTCCTTCCGATTCAAAAAATTCATGGAATCGTCCAAGCATCACCTGTTCTCTCGTAAGCTCTCCCGTCTCCAGCCGCTCCCAGTAACCGCGGTTGATCACGCTGTAGCGCTGCAGCATTTCGTCCGTGCAGGTTCCCATATGAAACTTGTTGAAACAGTACTCAATTGCATATCGTTCCGACATCTTAAAATTCAGAAGTGTTCCGTCGATGTCCCACAAAATTACTTTTATCAAAGAGAAATCCTCCCTTGGTTTTCATTTTGTATTTTTCCAATTATCTGTTTTTCATTCTAGCATAGATTACAAATACGATCAATTGTATTTTAGGCATTGTATCTTTTGAGAAAAAGTGCTACGATAAAAAAGAAATTTCCGTGAAAAAGAAAAGGAAGAAGGAAGAAACACTATGAAATTTACTTATCCAGCCGTTTTTCATAAAACCGAACAGGGAACCTACGAAGGTTATTTTCCAGATCTCGCCTGCTGCTATGCAAAAGGGGATACCCTCGACGAGGCGCTGGAAGATGCCATTCACTCCGCCTATGACTGGATCTCTCTGGAACTGACGGAAGAAGAACCTGATTTTCCGCCGGTATCGGATGTGGCAGATCTCGGGAAAAGCGAAGGTGAAATTGCAAGAAATAT
>ENA-OQKR01000066-OQKR01000066.1-human-gut-metagenome-genome-assembly--contig:-NODE-66-length-42846-cov-4.297643_pt1 | contig 42846 bp, 43 predicted proteins | sample MGYA00242803_ERZ504806 | MGnify/ENA primary metagenome ERZ504806 (study PRJEB26092, sample SAMD00036399) | human gut metagenome | host: Homo sapiens | study: EMG produced TPA metagenomics assembly of...
CCATGGCTTTCTGATTCAGATTTTCCTGAATCTTTGCGGAAAATCCCACAATCGCAAAGGCAACCGGCAGAACCCATAAGGCAGCCAGCGCCATTCTCCAGTCCGTAAAGAGCAGACCGATGGAAATCAGGATCGTAGAAATGATTGAACCTGCAAGCTCAGGGGTAAAATGTGAAAAACTCTGCTCCAGGAAGGTGCAGTCCGCCATAATGGTACTGGTAAGATCGGCTAAATCCTTTTTCCCGAAAAAAGAAGGGGATTTTGCGCAGATGCTCTGCCAGAGTAATACGGCGGATGCCGCTTTCTTTGTAAGTGGCAAAATAGGTGGCATTGTATTGAAAGAAAGTGGTCAGCAGTATCAGGCCGATACACACCACGCAGCCTGCCACATAAAATGGAATTTTCCCACCGGGAACACCCCCGTTCATCAGATCGCTGACCAGGTAATATAAAAGTCCTACCGGGAACATAAAAGACAGATTCTGAAGGACACAGGCCAGGCAGCCTTTGATCAGGTCTTTTGCTCCCTGTTCAGACAGGGCATATTTTTTCTGCAGTTTTTTGATCATATCACTGCACCTCCTTTGTTACCTTCCATTGCACGGAAGTCTGGTAATTTTTCCACATACGGCTGAATATACCGTCTTTTGCAAGCAATTCGCGACTGTTTCCGCACTCGGCAACCCGTCCGTCGCAAATGACAAAAATCTGATCCACATTTGTTACGGTAGAAAGCCTGTGGGCAATCATAATCACGGTCTTACCCTCGGAAAGTCTTGAGAAAGCAGCCTGTACGCGGCTTTCGTTATCCGGGTCAGCAAAGGCAGTGGCTTCATCCAGAATGATAATCGGAGCATTTTTCAGCATCACACGGGCAATGGCAATTCGTTGCTGCTCGCCGCCGGAAAGATAGACACCCTTTGTACCGATGACCGTATCCACACCCTGTGGGAGTTTTTCCAGAATATCATCGCATTGCGCGTGATGAAGGGCAGTCAGAACGTTCCTCACGGGTACGCTTCCGGTTTTCCATACGCACATTTTCCAGATAGATGCCTTGATCAGACGGCTGTTCTGAAATACGAAGACACCGTGTTCATGAGTTCCTCTTTCGGGATGTCTTTCACATTAACACCACCGATTTTTACCATTCCGCTCTGGGGATCAAAGAATCGGGAAATCAGGTTGGCAAGGGTTGTTTTTCCACCGCCGGATGGACCTACAAAAGCTACCGTCTGTCCTGCAGGAATGGTCAGTGAAATATCTTTTAATACTTCTTTTTCTCCATCATAGCTGAAATGAACCGATTTCAGTTCCACGGAAGCGTTTTGGGGATGCTTTGAATGTTTCGTTTCCTCCAGAGGCTTCAAATGCAAAACGCTGTCAATTCTCTGTAAAGCGTCGTCTACGATCATGGCGTTTTCACTTTGGAACATAATGCGTGTCAGTGTGACAGAAATAACCGGTGTAATGATGATATAGTCACGACGTTCGAGAAGTCGATGATGACGTCGGCTGCCGGGGCACTCTCGAGCTCGGACAAGTCGAAGCCGATCTGGGCGACGATATCAAAAACGGGCTGACCGGCGGCGTCGACAACGCCCTCGGCGGTGGTGCGGATGAGCGAGCCCATACGGCCCGTTCCCATAATGACGGTCTTAATCAAGCAGACCAGCTCCCTTCAGAGCATCGGTAAGTGCAGCGCGCGTGTCGTTGGCCATGGGGCACAGCGGCATGCGGTAGTTTGCCTCGATCATACCCATCTGTGCGAGCGCTTCCTTAACAGGGATGGGGTTGACCTCGCTAAAGAGGGCGTTGATGAGCGGCTGACCGGCGATCTGGATATCGCGGGCGCGCTCCACGTCACCGTCCAGATAGGCGCGGCACATGTCGTGCACGAGCTGCGGCTGAACATCGGCCCACACGCTGATGGTGCCCGAGGCACCCAGGCTCATGAGCGGCACGGTGAGGGCGTCCTCGCCCGAGTACATGCGGAAGTCGTCGGACAGCAGGTGGGCGATCTTGGCCGCGTAGGCGACGTTGCCCGAGGCTTCCTTAATACCCATGATGTTGGGGTGCGCGGCCAAGCGCTCCACATTGCGCTCGCTGATGCCGCAGCCGCAGCGGCCGGGGATGTTGTACAGGATGCAGGGGATATCTACGGCATCGGCAACGGTCTTAAAGTGCTGGTAGATGCCCTCTTCGTTGGACTTGTTGTAGTAGGGGGTAATGAGCAGCAGGCCGTCGGCGCCCAGGCCCTGATAGGTGAGCGACTTGGTGAGCATGGTCTGCGTGGAGTTGGAGCCCGAGCCGGCGATGACGGGGACACGGCCTGCAACCTGCTTGACCACCGCGGCGACAACGGAGTTGTCCTCATCGTCAGTCATCGTGGCGCTCTCGCCGGTGGTGCCCAGGGTGAGGATGGCGTCGGTACCGTTTTGCAGGTGGAAATCGATAAGGCGCTCGAGCGCGTCAAAGTCGACGCTTCCGCCTTTTTAAACGGCGTGACGAGGGCGACGATCGAACCCTCGAGGTTGCGGATATCCATGTTCTTCTCCTTCGCTTCCGCGATCTGGATGCGTTTGTTCCACTGAGCGGCGACGGCCAGACGCTCGTCCTGGGCGCGACGGCGGGCACTTTCGGCGCGCGACTTGGCCAGCAGCTCTCGGCCGCTCGGCAGCACGTCGAGCGTGGCAAAGTATCGCCCGGGCGCTCAGCACGGCGGATGAGGTCGGCCGAGCCAGTCGGGGCGCAGCAGCACCTCGGCGGAGCGCAGACGGCCGTTGTAGTTGTAGCCCATGGAGTAGCCATGCGCGCCGGTATCGTGGATCACGAGCAGGTCGCCCATGTCGATATGCGGCAACTCGCGATCAATGGCGAACTTGTCATTGTTCTCGCATAGGTTGCCCGTGATGTCGTAGGTGTCCGTAACGGGTGCTGCGGTCTTGTCGGCGCCACCCGGCTGACCCATCACCGTGATGTGGTGGTAAGCGCCATACATGGCAGGGCGGATCAGATCGACGGCGCTTGCGTCGACACCGATATAGTCCTTGTAGATCTGCTTCTCGTGGATGGCCTTGGTGACCAGGCAGCCGTAGGGGCCCATCATAAAGCGGCCCATCTCGGTGCAGATGGCCACATCGCCCATGCCGGCAGGAACCAGGATCTCGTCGTATGCCGCGTGCACCCCCTCGCCGATGGCGTGAATGTCGTTGGCCTGCTGCTCGGGCAGATAGGGGATGCCGACGCCGCCGGACAGATTGATGAAGGCGACGTGTGCGCCGGTCTCGCGCTCCAGGCGCACGGCAAGCTCAAAGAGGATGCGCGCAAGCTTGGGGTAGTAGTCGTTGGTGACGGTGTTGCTGGCAAGGAATGCGTGGATACCAAAGTCCTCGGCACCCTTGGCCTTGAGCGTGCGAAAGGCCTCGAAGAGCTGCTCGGTGGTCATGCCGTACTTGGAGTCGCCCGGGTTGTCCATGATGCCGTTGGAGAGCTGGAACAGGCCACCCGGATTAAAGCGGCAGCTGACCGTCTTGGGGATGGGCCCCGCAACGTGCTCAAAGAACTCGATGTGGCTGATGTCGTCAAAGTTGACGATGGCACCCAGCTTGTCGGCGAGCTCAAAGTCCGCCGCCGGCGTGTCGTTGGACGAGAACATGATGTCGTGTCCCGTGATGCCCAGCGAGCGGGCGATCATGAGCTCGGTATAGCTCGAGCAATCGCAGCCGCAGCCGTATTCGTTGAGAATGGAGATGAGCGCCGGGTTGGGGTTGGCCTTGACGGCAAAGTATTCCTTAAAGCCCGGGTTCCATGCAAAGGCGTCGCGCACTTCTTGCATGTTGCGGCGGATGCCCGCCTCGTCGTATAGATGAAATGGCGTGGGGAACTGCTCGACGATATGCTCGAGCGTCTCCTTGTCCACAAACGGCTGCTTAGCCGCATATGCTTCGTTGGGGGTCAATGCCATGTCCCGTAAACCTCGCTATCCAGACGGCGCCATCTGCGCATCGAATCCGCATAGCGTGGACCCAATGTCCGGATAGCGCTCCCGCATTGCTGCAGACAGTCCTGCGGGTGTTTCCCGCAGGCCCACCAGGCTGTTCGTGCCCGAAAAACCCAGTTCGGCGGGTTTCGCCTCCCCGCGGGGTCAAAGCCTGCCGGCTCGCCCGCGGCTCTTCGTGCCCGCGCCTCTATCAAGTGGTAACGACCCTACCACGTTGCACTTTACCAAACAAGAGTATTCGTATATAACGTTTAAAAAATGCAGGGATATGCTGGAAACATGTGTGCCACAATCCTGTATCACAATAAGTTGCAACAGGTGTGCCTCACGAAGGGATTCTCTATGACCGAGCTCCAAGAACTCCGTCGCTATCGCCGCGATCTTCATCGCATTCCGGAGCTCGATTTCGATCTTCCGCAGACGATCGCCTATATCGAGGGCGTGTTGGCGCCGCTCGCTTGTGAGGTGACCCATCCGTGCCCCAGCTGCGTCTGCGCTTTCTTCGACGCTGGCGTTGGTGCCGTGCATGCCACGGCGATTCGCGCCGACATGGACGCCCTGCCCATCGCGGAGGCAACGGGCGCGGCCTTTGCCTCGACGCATCCCGGCAAGATGCACGCCTGCGGGCACGATGGGCACATGGCTATGGCACTTGCTGCGGCAACCTACGTTGACCGTACGATTCGCGAGCAGCCGGGTGCCATCAAGCGCAACGTGCTCTTTGTGTTCCAGCCTGCCGAGGAGACGACCGGTGGCGCCAAGACGGTTTGTGAGAGTGGGGTGTTTGAGCGCTACGGGGCGGACCGCATCTTCGGGTTCCACGTATGGCCCGACCTGCCTGCGAACACGTTGGCGAGCTGCTCCGGTCCGTTGCTGGCGCGTTCGAGTGAGACACACATTCATATCCATGGCACGAGCATCCATATCGCTAAGACCTATGGCGTTCCGGTCGAGGAGTCGCACGATGCGGCGCTGGCGGCTGCCAAGTTCTTGGTTTCCGAGCGCGAGCTCATGGACGAGTTGGGTGTCGACGAGCCCTGCATTGGTAAGTTCGGCCTGCTGCAGGCCGGCACCGTCTGCAATGCGGTGGCGGGGGAGGCCCATGTTGCCGGCAGCCTACGTGTGTTTACGGACGACATGTTCGACCGCGCGCGCGAGGGCGTGCGCCGCGTGCTGGACGATGCCTGCGTCGCAACGGGCTGCACATATGACCTCGATTTTGCCGAGGGCTATCCGCCGGTCGATAACGACCCCGAGCTGTTCGCCCACATTGCGCCTGTCTTGTCCGAGCTGCAACTCGTGGATGAGCCTTTGCTGATTGCCGAGGACTTCGCTTTCTATCAGCGCCATCTGCCAGGCGTGTTCTTCCTCCTGGGTACGGGCGTGCCGGAGGGACAAGATAATCCGATCGATTCGGATGGCTGCCCCGCCTATGCCACGAGCGCCCTTCACACTGATACCATGCTCTTTGACGAGGAAATCCTACTCAAAGGCCTCGATGTCTACAAACGATTGCTTGGCTTGGAGTGACGATGGAACGACGCCGACAGTCTGCCGTATATAGTCCGGGTGGATGCGGATGCGGTTTGCTGCTGCTTCCGGTCATCGCTGTGAGCATTGGCGTGATGTTTGTGTTTGCTGGGCTGGCTGCGGCGGCACTCGTACTGTTTATCACCGCCATCGGCGTGACGGTCTGGCTGTGCCGTTCTCGCGAGCGGCGCCGCGCCGACGGTAAGACCAATGTCGGCTGGGTCGTCTTCCTGATCATTGCGTACCTATTGAGCATCAGCTACCTGGTGTTCTTTGTCCTAATGATGATCAGTGCCTTTACCGGGAAATCCGTCACGGTGGGTTGATGCGCTGCCAGCAGACGGTCACGCAAAGTGCGTTTGCTCGGCGTCTGGATAGCTGCATTGGCCGTTTACCGCAACCTTAGCCCTCAGCTAATGAATTCAAGTTCAATCCTTTCTACGATGTGCTGTGTGCCGGCACGGTAGCCGGATCGTAGGAAGGATGAATAATGGCAAAAGAGGGAAAGAAGCCGATCGGCAAGATTGTCCTAGGCGTCATCGTGGTGCTGGTTATCGTCGGTGCCGTGGGTTCTATGGGTGGCAATTCAACCGATTCGTCTGCGAGCGATTCGGCAAAACCTGTCGAGGCGACACAGCAGGCTGAGGAGCAAAAAGAACCGCAAGAACCGTATACCATTGCTGATGAGGCTGAAGACACCTCCAATCAGTTTGCCTATAAGATCACGGGCACGCTGACCAATAACACGGACAAGGAAAAGAGCTACATTCAGATTGAGTATGTTCTGTATGATGCCGATGGCAACCAGGTTGGAACGGCTCTTGCAAACACCAATCATCTGAAGGCGGGCGGCTCCTGGAAGTTCGAGGCGCTGGGTACGGTGTCTCCCGACCAGGTTGCTAGCTGGGAGCGTTCGGACGTAAGCGGTTTCTAGCATGTTGCATGCACTGGGGGAGGTGAAGTCGTATGCCCGATAAAAAGCTGACTGAGGAGTTGCTCAATGAGCTTCTCGATGCGCCGAACATCGATGGCTATATCAGGGAGCACGACTTTGCCGCCCCGTCGCTTTCGGACTACCTGAAGCAGCTGCTGCAGGAAAAGGGCTTGGAGCGCTCGCGCGTGGTTCGTATGGCCGATCTCAATGAGACCTTTGGCTATCAGATCTTTACCGGTGCGCGTCACCCGAGTCGCAATAAGGTGCTGCAGATTGCCTTTGCGATGGCGCTGACGCTCAAGGAGACCAACCGTGCGCTGACGGCTGCCGGGGTAAGCGTCCTTAACTGCAAGGATCGCCGTGATGCGATTATCATCTTTTGCATCGATCGCGGGTGTAGCCTCCAAAAGGTTAACGAGGAGCTGTATCGCTTTGGTGAGGAGACGGTGAGTTAGCGGCTGATATCTGAGCCGGCGGGGCTGCCGAACAACGATGCAAGCGAACGGGGCGCGGATGCCATGGGGTGTCTGCGCCCTGCGCTATGATGGAGGCTATGGATACTCAGACCACAACATATTCCGATGACGAGCTGACCGCAGCGCTTGCCGAGCACCTGGCGTCGCTCGGTCGCGACGACAGCTATCGCGTGGAGCGTGTACTTAAGCGCTCGTCCGTTGAAACAACCGAGCTCGTGTACTTTGAAGGAACCGGCGGTGGTTCGCTCGGCCCCTTTGTCCGTAAACGCATCGATGCTTCGGCTCAAATCGGCGGGGCATACGAGCGTCTGTTTGCCTCTCAGCGGGCAGGCAGGCGTTTTGAGCACCTGCCCAGAATCGTCGATTGTCGTCGTGTGGGCGACGAGCTCAACGTGGTTATGGAATACATCGAAGGGGAGACGCTCGGGGCGCTGGTGGACCGTCTGGGAGCCACCCCCGATTATGCACGTGAATTGTATCCTGCCCTATGCGATGCCGTGGGCGAGCTCCACGCCGGTTTTGCAATGGCGGGGGAGACGTCGGCGCCGGTGATCCATCGCGACCTCAAGCCGTCGAATATCATCGTGACGGGTGCCAACTATACGTCTGATGACGGCCTGACGTTTTCGTCGCTGGTGATTATCGACTTGGGGATTGCGCGCGTATGGCGCGATGGTGCCGATGCCGACACCGTCAAGTTTGGCACGCGGCCCTATGCGCCGCCCGAGCAGTATGGGTTTGGGCAGACGAGCGTGCGCAGCGACGTCTACGCACTTGGCGCCCTGTTGTTCTTCTGCTTGACGGGAGTCGACCCTAAACCAGGGCTCGACATGCGCGAGCAATGCGAGGCGCGTGGCATTCCCACTCCACTTGCCGATGCCGTCTGCATGTCGATGGCGCTCGACCCGGCCAAGCGTTTTGCGAGTGCGGAGGCATTGGGACGGGCGACGCGCGCGGCATACGATCTGAGCCGCCCCGTGCGGCCTCCTGCGCCTGCGCCTGTCCGTACTCCGGCCTCGGAGACGGTGTTGATGCTCCAAGGGCTCCAGAACCCCGCAGGGCTTCCTAGGCCTGCCGCCTCCGCTGCATGCGGTCTGCTCTCTCGCGTTCCGGAGTCTCTGGGGCGCATTTGGAATACGCTTGTCTGCTTCTCCCTACTTGTGTTCTTTGCCGGAAGTCACTTTGCCGTCTTTCACCCCACGGGAGCAAACCAAAGCTACCCGACGTGGTTTCTCATAATCGAGTATTTTTTCTTTGTTGATGGCCTTATGGTGCTTATGCATTTTGTGCTGCTCGATAAGCGCCGTCTTCGTCGGCGATTCGCACTGCTCGACAGCTATCGCGGCAAGAAACTCGCGAAACTCTGGCTCAAGGCATTGGGTGTGCTGCTCCTATGCATGATCGTCATAGTCGCGGTTGCCAATGCGACCGGCGTCGTCGATACCTCCGCTACCTAAAAGAAAAGGGCCCCATTGGGGCCCTTTGCAGTTGCGCTTAGATGCGGTTCATCTGAGCGGCGACTTTGTTGTACCAGTCCTGCCACGTGGGCGGGCAGTACTTTTTGGCCGCTGCCGGGGTAAGGGTGGAGCCGTAGTTGGCGCCCAGATAGGCAACGTGAGCGGAGATGCCCTCGCTCCAGCTGCCAAAGCTGCGCCAACCGCCGCCACGGGCACTCCAGCCCCAGGCGTTGTAAGAATTGGCGCAATAAGCACCCTTGGTGCTCTCGATGCAGGCGATGGCGGGGGACCAACGGGGGTCGACACCGGTATTCCAAGCGGCGACGGCAAAGTTATAGCCCTGGCCTGCCATGGGGGAGCCGGCGAGATAATTGTCGATGCGGCTCGTCCACTCATTGATGAACGAATCGTAATCGGAGCTACCGGTATTGGCGTTGTTCACCGTGGTGTCGATGGTGGTGTTGGTGTTGGTGGCCTGGCTGCTGGAATTGCTGCCGCTTACGCCCTCGCCCGAGAGCTTCTCGGCGGCGGCGGCCTTATCGGCCTCAAGCTTGGCAAGCTCGGCGGCATTTTCCTGCTCGGCTTTTGCCTGCGCCTCGCTGCGGAGCTGCTGGGCCTGAGCCAACGCATCCTCGGCGTTTTTCTGCTCTGCCTCAAGCTGAGACTTGGCCTGCTGGAGCTCAGCCTTGTTCTGCTCGAGTTCGGTTTGCATGTTATTGAGCTGTTCGATCTCGTCGACGCTCGAGCTCGTGATCTGGTTGGTGTATTTGCAGGTCGTGATGAACTCACCCAGGCTCTGCGCGTTGACCAGGAAGCTCACGATGGGGTTGGTGCCCTTCTGATACTTGTACAGATCGCGCATGGCGGAGCTTGCCTTGGCCTGCTGCTCGGGAAGCTTAGCCTCGATTTCCTCGATGCTTGCCTCATTGGAGTCAATCTGCTTTTGCAGGTCATCGAGTTTGGTGCGGGCGTCGTTGTAGGCGCTCGTGGCGGCTTCGATCTTCTGCTGCGCTGCGGAAAGCTGGTCCTGCGTTGCCTGCGAGGCGGCATACGCCGCAACGGGGGAGAGCATCGGCGTGGCCGTCAGCGCAACGGCGAGCGCGGCGCTCGTGATGATACGAGCCGGCTTCGACGCAATGAGCGCTGCGGCGCGATGATTCGAATGCTGCATCCAGTCCCTCTGCAATCAATCGTAGGTTATGGTTCGAACGGTATTCTACTACTGCTTTCGACCTCAACTTGAACCTTAAAGGTTCCAAAGGGTCAAGTTGAACTTGAGGCTTTGGCTTTGACCTGCAGTTATGATGAATTGTTGAGAAACCATAGAGTTCAACTTTAACGTTACAGAACCCTGTTTGAGAGGAGTTTTGGGATGTAAAAGCTATCTCAACATGGGGTTTTACAACTACAGCGTGCCCTCCTGACGAGCCTGCTCAATCTCTTCGAGGGCCTCGGCAGGGGTGAACGAACAGGTGCCGTCGCCGAGCTTGACCACCTGGATGTCGTCGCCGATATGGACCTCTCCGCCCTTTAGTACCACGCCAAAAAACGCCCTACGTGGGGAAAGATGCAGTCGCCGGCGAGATAGTAGATGGCACAGCGTGTGTGGCAGACCTTGCCGATTTGGCTGATTTCGACAAGCACCTCGCTGCCAAGCTTGAGCTGCGTGCCCATGGGGAGCGAGAGTAGATTGATGCCTTGCGTGGTGAAGTTCTCCCCAAAGTCACCCTTGCGCACATCGAGTCCGCGGGCCTGCGCCGTCTGGATGGACTCTGCGGCCAAAAAGGAAACCTGACGGTGCCGATGCCCGGCGTGTGCGTCGGAGGCGAGGCCAAATTGTTCTATAACGGTGTCGTGTCCATCCGCGACGGGCGACTTGCGTGTGCCCTTGTGCGCCGACGTGTTGATTGAGACGATGCGGGCGGGCCTGTCGTAGGCATCGTTTGCCGTGCGTAGGGGAACGGCCGTTTGTGCGCGTTCCGCCAGCTCGCGCTTCGTGGCATTGAGGATAGGATTATCGGTCGGATGGTCTTGGGACACGTGCGCGCCTTTCGTTCGAGGATGTCAATACGCTGAATCCTACAACAATGGTAGGTTCATTGCCCATTGTCATACAACGGTGAGCGCCGTCTTCGTGCTGGACGATTGCGTCGATTGCCATAGATACGGTGGAGCTTTGGGCGCCGGCGGCTTGGCACGCTAGAATAAATCAGTTGCGCAAAGACCGCCCGTTGTGTGGGCAGTTCATGATAGGAAGTTTCCATGGCATTGCAGTTTACAGAGCGCGAGTTCATTCCCGTGCTGCTCGGTGGCGACATCAACGCCTATTCGGTGGCGCGCGCCTTCTACGAGGAGTACCAGGTCAAGAGCCTGGTCTTTGGCAAGTACCAGACGGGTCCCGCGTACCGCAGCCAGATTATCGACTACACGCCCAACGTGGATATCGATACCATGCCCGTGATGCTCAGGACCGTCAACGGCATTGCCCAAGCGCATGCCGATAAGACGATTGTCCTTGTGGGCTGTGGCGATAACTATGTTGCCCTCGTGGCTCAGGCCAAGGATGCCCATGAGTTGGCGGATAACATCGTCGCGCCTTACGCTCCCTATAGCATGCTTGAGCAGTGTCAGAAGAAGGAGATCTTCTACGAGCTGTGCGAGAAGCATGGCGTGCCCTATCCGCATACCTTTACCTTCACCATGGCGATGCTGAACGCCCAAGGCGAGGCGCCTGCCGAAGTGCTCGACCAGATCGATTTTCCCTACCCGATGATTCTGAAGCCTTCTGACGGCATCATGTGGTGGCAGCACGAGTTCGAGGGCCAGAAAAAGGCCTATGAGATTGCCGACCGTGCCGAGCTGGAACAGGTCATTCGCGACTCGTATGCCAGCGGCTACACCGACGACCTGATCTTGCAGGATCGCGTGCCCGGCAATGACGAGTACATGCGCGTGCTCACCAGTTATTCCGACCGCAACGGCAAGGTGCGCATGATGTGCCTGGGTCACGTGCTGCTCGAGGAGCATCAGCCTCACGGTGTCGGCAACCACGCCTGTATCATCACCGAGCCCAATGACGAGCTCATGGGCGGCGTGCGCAAGTTGCTCGAGGACCTTCACTTTGTGGGCTATTCCAACTTTGACGTTAAGTACGACGAGCGCGACGGCTCGTTTAAGTTCTTCGATTTCAACACGCGCCAAGGTCGCAGCAACTACTACGTCACTAACAGCGGCTTTAACGTTGCCAAGTATGTGGTGGACGAGTATGTGTTCAACCGCCCGTTTGAGCCGGAGTTTGTGACGGCGCAGGACGAGGCGCTGTGGATGGTCGTCCCCATGGGCGTCGTCGACAAGTACGTCAAGGATCCCGAGCTGCGCGCTAAGGTGCATCGCCTGGACAAGGAAGGCAAGGGCGCCGACCCTTCGTTTATGAAGGGCGACTTTGTCTTTAACCGCTGGCTGCGCATGTGGCACACCAAGCTGCGCCACTTTAAGCTGTTCAAGACGTATTACAAGTAGATGAGTGCGGCGCCCGTCCGGTTTACATCGGGCGGGCGCGGGTATGATACGCGCAATTGCGCAAGCGTCACCAAGGAGGCGGCGATGGAAAAGCTGGGAGTTATCGGCGGCATGGGCGCCGAGGCCACGTCGTATTACTACGACCAGGTAGTGCGTCATACGGCTGCTGCCTGCGATCAGGATCATATCGACATGGTGGTGCTCTCCAAGTCGACCATGCCCGACCGCACGCTGGCCATTAAGACTGGCGAGCACGCCAAGCTGCTGGCGACCATGAAAGAGTGTGCCCAGGCACTCGAGTCGCTGGGCTGTGCGCACATTGCCATTCCCTGCAACACGTCACACTACTTCTACGACCAGATCCAGTCGTTTACGAAGGTGCCGATTATCCACATGCCGCGTGAGTCGGTGCGCTATGCCCTTGCGGGTGCGGTGATGGGGGAGTGCGAGTTCGACCCCAACCTGAGTATGCCGGCCGAGCCGGTGCGCAAGATTGGCATCATGGGCACCGACGGAACCGTGGGCGCGGGCGTCTACGGCCGCGAATGCGAGGCTGCGGGTGTTGAGGTCGTCTATCCCGGCGAGAAACGTCAGAACGATGTGATGTCGCTTATCTACGATGATGTGAAAGCCGGACGTGAGCCCGATATGGATAAGTTCGACCGTGTGATGTGGGAGTTCGCCCGTAGCGGCTGCGACCGTGTCATTCTGGCCTGCACCGAGCTATCGGTGCTGCAGAAGTATCGAGAGATGCCCGAGATCACCCTCGATGCTATGGATGTCCTGGTGCGCGAATCCATCATCCGCAGCGGCGTCCCCTACCGCCTCTAGCTTCCGACCCGTCAAAAAGGGACAGGTTAATTTTGGTAGGTTTTATCTGGTGAAACAATAAAGGCCTCGGCTCGTTTGGTGCGAGCCGAGGCCTTTTGCGTTGGGCGGTTGCTGTCGGTGGCGAACTAGAACAGGAAGCCGATGGCGATGAGGGCGATGCTGACGATGAGTACGGCGATGTCCAGGCCCTTGATGGGGTAGCGCTTGTACGAGCTGGCGCGCGTGCGCAGATAGAAGCCGCGCTGTTCTGCCGCCAAGGCCGTGGCATCGGTCTTGCCCACGCTCGAGATGAGCAGCGGCACACACAGTGGCAGCATGAGCTTAAGCTTCTTGATAGGGTTCTTGGTGTCGTACTCGACGCCGCGCGCGGTCTGCGCTTCCATGATGGCGTTCATCTCCTGACCAAACACCGGCACAAAGCGCAGCGCCGTGGTAAAGGTGAAGGCATAGCGATACGGTACGTGCAGCACCTCGACGCAGGCGTTGGCAAGGTCGTTGAGCTTGGTCACCATGAGCATGGGGATGAGCGGTAACGCCACACCCAGCAGGCGCAGACAGGCCTTCGATCCTGTGATGAGGCCCGTGTCGGTGATAAAGCCCCACACAACGTTGCCATCGCGCATAAAGGCAAGCTGGAGCACCAGCATGATAAGCGCGAGCGGAATCAGCAACTTGAGCAGCGAGAGCAGACGGTCGACGACACCGGCATAGGCACCCAGCGCAAGGGTGAGTGCCAAAAAGCCCAGCAGCGCCACGTAGGTGTCGGACAAGAAGATGCCGACGATGATGGCGGCGGCGAGGCCCAGTTTGACGACGGGGTTCAGGCGATGCAGCAGCGTATCGCCCGGCATGTAGTCGATGACGTTAACCACGGCGGACCATCTCCTTGGTAATGCGAACGATATCGGTGACCTCGCTCACCTGCGCAAAAGCGGGCGAGACGGAAGATGCCAGACGGCGCGAGAGTTCAATAACCTGGGGCGGCTCAACATAGGCACGCCGCATGAGATCGATGTTCGAGAATAGCTCGTGCGTGCGGCCGCGGTCGAGGATGTGACCGTTTGCCATGACGACGATGCGCTCGGCAAAGTCGGAAACAACTTCCATATCGTGGCAGACCATGATAACGGCGCAGCCGCGCTCGGCCATGGTGCGCACCGTTTCCATGACGGTCATGCACTCGCGGTAATCAAGGCCGCTCGTGGGCTCGTCGAGCACGACGATCTTGGGCTCAACCACTACGACGGAGGCAAGCGCCACCATTGTCGCTGGCCGCGCGAAAGTGAGAAAGGTGCCTCATCGGCAGGCAGGCCAAAGCGGTCGATAACGAGTTGAGCACGACGCAGAGCCTCGGCACGGTCGATGCCGGCAAGCTCCAGGCCAAAAGCGACCTCGTCGAGTACGGTATCCTTGCAGATCTGGCGGTCGGGGTTTTGGAAGAGCGTTGCGACTTCGCGGGCGATGCGGCTCGTGGGAACGGCCGCGGTATCCAGTCCCGTGACGCGCACGCTGCCCGAGGCGGGCTTGAGCAGGCCTGTGAGCAGCTTGGTGAGCGTGGTCTTGCCGGCACCGTTTTGGCCGACGATGCCCACGAGCTCGCCGGGATAGAGCGTCAGGTTGAGGTCGTGTACGGCGGCGCCGCCATTGGGATAGGCAAACTCAACATGGTCGAAGGTGAGTACGGGTTCGGCGTCCTTGGCATGAGGGCGCAACGACGGTGCGTGCGGTGAGCCGGCGGGTGCCTGAATGTCGCTGCTTGCGTGTGCGGGGTCGACAATGCCCGAAATCAGGCGCTCGGCCTCATCGACATCCAAGCAAGGGGTACCGCTTACCAGGCCATCGGCCTCGAGGCTATTGAAGATACGCGTGACGCGAGGGCAGTCGACGCCGATGGCACGGAGCTCGTCGGTATGCGCGAAGACCTCGTGTGGTTCGCCCTGCAGCGCGATTTCGCCATGGTTGAGCACGAGCACGCGGTTGCAGTACTCCGAGAGCAGGGCGACCTTTTGCTCAACGACGACGATGGTGATTCCAAGTGTGCGGTTTGCCTCACGCAGCGTCTCGAAGACCAACGTGGAGCTGGCGGGGTCGAGTGCCGCGGTGGGCTCGTCGAGAACCAAGACGCGCGGACGCATGGCGAGGATGGCGGCGATGGCTACCTTTTGCTTCTGTCCGCCCGAAAGGGTGGCGATCTCGCGGTCGCGCAGGTCGCTGATGCCGACGGTCTCGAGCGTTTCGCTCACGCGCTGCTCGATCTGGTCGTGGGGAACGCCAAAGTTCTCGAGGCCAAAGAGCATCTCGTCCTCGACGACCGAGGCGACCATCTGCGTGTCGATATCCTGCAGCACGCTGCCGACGATTTGCGACACGTCGGTGAGCGAGGCTTCGCAGGTGTCGTGGCCGTCAACCATGACGGACCCAAAGAACGTGCCGGTGTAGTGGTGGGGCACGGCACCCGACAGGCAGGCGGCAAGCGTGGACTTGCCGGCGCCCGAGGGCCCGATGATGCCGATGAAATCTCCCTTGTTCACGCTGAGCGAGATGTGGCTGAGCGCCTGCTCGGTCTGCGTGCCATAGGAGAACGAGACATCGTCGACGTTGATGATCGTTTCCATGGATACCTTTCATAGTCATCGGGGACGTTCTTTAATGACTAGTCGTTTAAGAACGTCCCCAAGAGCTAGTTGTTTGGGACAGTCTTTACCGATGGGGCACTGTGGGTTAGTTGAGCTTCAGGGCCTTCTGGATGGGTAGGTAGAGGGCGCCGACCAGAATGGCGTTAAAGACGGCGGTCATGGCGACGACGGGCAACATGGCGGCGGCGAGCTCGCCGACCACGCCGAGCATGGCCATCTTGATGACCATGAAGATGGCGCCGGAGACAAAGGTGGTCAGGAAGGTTGCGACAATGGCGATGGCGGGCTTGACCTGACCGTCCTTGCCGGCGGCGTTGACGATGCCGGCCATGAGCATGGCGGCGATGCCCTCGGCGGCAAAATCGACGAACGGCGAAGTGGTGGTGATCTGGATCACGGCAGCCGAGATGAGGCCAATGACGAGCGCCTGGCCGATGTTGGGGCGAACGACCAGGATGGTGAGGCAGAAGGCCGAGATGATGAACTCGGGGCTGATCATGCCGCCCGAGATGCCCGAGATTGCCTTGCCGACGGTGAAGTTGAGGATGAAGCCGGCGGCGAGCAGGATGGCGAGCAGGACGAGGGCGCGGACATCGAGTTTGCCACGGTCGGCGGTCTGGACGGTGCGGGGCTGGGTGGCGGTGGTGTTCTGAGACATGGTGAAAATCCTTTCGGAAGGGGATTGCAAGAGAAAAGCGGAGGCGCGTGATGCGAATGCGATCGGGCTCGAGATAGAAAAAGGCCCCCGGTCGAAACCGGAGGCCTTCCAATCACCTAGAGCGCAAAAACAGGCGTGAGGGACTCACTGTCGACCGATCGTATTCGCATCACGCCACCACCAGTTGTTGAGAGACTTCATCGTGTTCTTCATGTTGGTGGCTCCTTTCGTGATGCCGTGGCGCGGTCGCACCTAGTTGCTGTTGCGCTGCACTATAGCACAGCGAAGTGTGTGCGGGGAAATCTTTTTTAAAAAGATTTCAGGTGGGTTTCCCGTCGGTCAAAAAGGCGGGTTAAGCGGGCGAGGCCGCCATTGCTGCCTTGCCCGCTCAGCTAAGACGTTACTCCTTATTGCGACGGTAGAGGAAGTAACCGCCCGCGGAGATGACGGCAACGCCAGCGATGGCGAATGCAGCCACCACGCGGCCATCAAAACGATCACCGGTGGTGGGCAGGCCGCCCTTGGTGTTCGTCTTGTTGGTGGTTACCGTGGTCGTGGTGTCCGACTTGCCAGGCTTCTCGGGCTTGGTGGTGGGCTGCTCGGGCTTAGCGGGCTGCTCGGGGGTACCGGGCTGCTCAGGAGTACCAGGCTGCTCGGGGGTGCCAGGCTGATCCGGGGTTACCGGGTCGGTGGCAAGAGCGTCCTTGGCGTAGGTGATGGACACCTTGAGGCCGTTGGTCTCGGTGTTCAGGTCGCTCGGGGTGAAGGGCTGGTCGAAGTTTTCGGCCTTCTGATAGGCGCGCATCTCCTGGAGCAGGGCCTTGCACTTGACGTAGGTGTTCTCGGTAGCAGCCTTGCCGGCCTTGTTGGCCAGGGCAGTGCGGCCCTCGGGGGTCGTCTCGGCCAGCATGGCGGCGTCAACTTCCTTGTTCTGCTCGATGAGCTCGTTCTGGAGCGCATCGAGGTAGGCACGGACACTGATACCAAGGGTGTCAGGGTTCTCAAAGCAGAGCGAGCTGATGTCCATGAGGACGTAGTTGATTGAGTTCTCGGGCTCCTCGTTGTACACGACGTCCGTCTCTTTGCAGTGGTCGAAGGAGACGGTCTGGTCGCTGAAATACGGGCTAACCTCGGTGAGCAGTGCGGAGTAGAAGGGGATGGCGACGGAGTACGCGGCGCGGGAGAGCATTTCCCACTGGATTGTTGCAACCTGGGGATCAAGACCGTTGCGAACCTGGAAGACGTGAATCTCGGTGTTGCGCTCGGTGCCGATGGCATAGGCACCGTCAGTGTTGGCGTTAAGGCCCGGGGTATTCTCGCCACGGTTACCGAGAGAGCGAATCATCTCAAAGGTAGTCCAGTCTGTCTTTCCGGGCTGGAAGAACAGCGGCTGCATCTCGTGGACCAAGGCGCCGGTCGTGGCGCGAGCCTCTTCGCGCTCGTCCTTGACGATCTCGTAGTCGGTGCCCTCCTGGAGCTCGTTGCCAAAGTAGTTACGGCCCTGGACGTAGCGGGTCCACTGGTGCATACCGGAATTCTGAATGGTCTCGCCATAGGTTGCGGCGACGTCGAACTTGCCGTCGGTGTACTCGGCAAAGCCCTTCTCCTTAGGCATGGACTCGATGCCCTCGGAGTGCAGGCAGTTCTCGGGGTCGTTGAGGTCGACATCGTAGTTGAGGTTGCCGATGTTGGGGTTGATCGAGGCGACGTCGTCGGCGAGCTTCATGCCGATCCACTGGTGACCGGAAAGCGCGGCAAACAGCCAGGTCTCGTTGTTGTCGGCGATGATGATCTGGTCGTTGGAGCAGACGCCCTGCTCGTCAATCAGGCTGCCGAGGAGCTCGACGCCCTCGCGGGCCGTGGCGCTCTCGCCCAGGATGACGCTGGCGTAGTTGTACTCGCCGATGCCGGTGTTAGTCAGGGGGTCTGCTGTCTCGGCATCTGCATTCATACTGGTGCTTAGCGTGGCGGAGCAGGATACGCCCTTCTCGTTGATGCCTGCTTCAGAGTAGGCATCCCAGCGGTTGTCCCACTGGGAGGGATGGTCGCGTACATAGGTGTAGCGATACGTGGTCTTGGTCGAGGTGTACATGAACGAAGACTCGTCCGAGCTGTACGTATGTCCCGGGCCGTGAGAGGGCTCAATGCCAAAGTGCTTAAGATAGCGCGGGCCATAGTCCTCGGAACGGCCGTAGTACGTGTTGCCGTCGGCCGTAAGGTTTTTGCCCATGTAGACCTGCGTGCAAGCGAGTGCAGAGGTCGGCATGGACATGATGGTTGCAGCTCCAAATGCAAGGCCTATACCAAGCTTCTTGAGCGCGTTGACGGGATGAGTTTTACTCATGTTCCCTCCCAGCGTGCGAAAGCCCTCTGTCTCCAGAGGGCTTCAGCCAATAAATACTCTCCCCAAGCGTAACGAATTCGAAACAATATACATTTATGAAAGATTTTTACTCGATAAGCGTAGTGAAAAATGCGATGAACGGTTAAATGTACTCATTTACTAGGTAATTCAATCTGCATATCGCCAGCAAATGATGTAGCTAAGTAAAGTGTCGCAAAAAATGATGGACCCCTCGCCGCCACGTTGTGTCATGCCGATGAGGGGTCCGGGTTTGCGCGTGCTGTGAAAGAGCGGTGGCTACTTCTTTCGGCGGTGAATCACGTTGATGGCGTAACCGACGAGCATGGCCAGAACGATGACGATAAAGCCGAGCAGGGGATTGTCGTTCATGGGGTCCTCCTATTTTCCGAGCGGGGAGAATTCGTCGACGATGAGGTCGAGGCATTGCGGAAGCGCGCGGGCACCAAAGACGCCCGAATTGCTGGAGATAATCTCGCCATCGAACTGCATGCCCAGCGATGGCGTGCAGGTGATCTTGGCTTCCTTGGTCTGGATGATCTTGAACTGCGGGCGCCCGAGTACCTTGCCGGCGGGGTCGAGTGCGGCGGTGATCACGGTGGGCAGGAGCTGGACGGTTTTTACGGGCTCGATGACCGCGATGTCGACCATGCCGTCGTTCATGCGGCAGCTGGGGAACAGGTTGATGTCGTTTTGGATGACCGAGGTATTGCCTGCCATGCAGCAGATGCCGTCGAGCTCCTCGACAATGCCGTCGTGCTCAATGGTAAAGTGCGCCACCGTGGGATTGGGCGTGGCGAGAGCGGAGAGGAAGTAGGCGATCTCGCCGATGTCGTTTTTGGTGGGAGCGGCCTTCATCATGATCTCGGCGTCGAAGCCCGAGCCGGCGATGATGATGAAGCCGTGGCGCTTCTCTCTGCCGTTCTCGTCGAGCCAAAAGAGCTCGCCCATGTCCACTTTGACCGTGCGACCGGCGCGGCAAGCCTTGGCGAGCGCCGCCGCCTCAGGGGCATTGCCGATGTTGTTGAAGAACAGGCAGGCCGTGCCGGAGGGGAAGACGAGCGTGGGGACGCCGCATCCGCGCATCTGGTCGAGAACGTTGGAGACGGTGCCGTCGCCGCCCGAAATCACCACGCGATCAAACTCGCGCACGTCTGCCACGGCGTCCTCGGGTTCCATGCCGTCGCCGATAAAACGCATCACGACCTCGTCGCCGCCCTGCGCGAGGGCGTGCGTGAATGCGTAGATTTCATCTGAGCTGGGGCCCGATGCCGGGTTGTGGATGATAAGGCAGCGCATACTTACGTTCCCGTTCTGTGACTAACCGAGTATAGTTGTAAGACAATGCCGTTATCCTACCCGTGTTTTTCGGGCCTAACCTTATTCGATGGGTTTGATATGTACATTTCCACACATCAGGCTCTACTCGACTTTTGCCAGCGCGCCCGTGAGTTTGACGCGATTGCCGTCGATACCGAGTTTTTGCGCGAGCGCACGTTCCATCCGCGCCTGTGTTTGGTCAGATTGCCACCCCTGCCGAGAGCGTCGCGGTCGACCCTCTGGTGATCGACGACCTGTCGCCGCTGGCCGAGCTTATGGCTGACGAGAGCGTGACCAAGGTGTTCCATGCTTGCTCGCAGGACATGGAAGTTATGCTTCATACCGTAGGCGTGTTGCCGCGTCCGATTTTTGACACGCAGGTGGCCGCCGCCTTTTTGGGCGAACGTCAGCAGATTTCCTATGGCGCGCTCGTGCAGACGTTTTGCGGCGTCTCATTGCCCAAGACTGAGTCGCTGACCGACTGGTCGCGTCGCCCGCTGACCGATAAGCAGATTGAGTATGCGATCGATGACGTCAAGTACCTGATCGTCGCCTATACCGAGATGATGAGCCGCCTGCGCGAGCTGGGCCGTGTGGACTGGGTGCTCGACGAGCTGCGCCCGCTGGCTGACGAGTCGCACTATCGCGCCGATCGCCACGAGGCGTTCCGTAAGGTCAAACGCATCAATTCGTGCAGCCGTCACCAGTTGGGCATCGCGCGCGAGCTCGCCGCCTGGCGCGAGGACCGCGCCGAGCGCCGTAACATCCCGCGCAAGTGGGTCATGTCCGACGACACGCTGCTTGCGCTCGTTAAGCGCAATCCTGTGCGCGTTGAGGAGTTCCGTAGCATTCGCGGTACCGACCAGTTGGGGGAGCGCGACGTGGACGGTGCGCTCATGGCCATCAAGCGTGGCGCAAGCTGCCCGCACGATCGTCTGCCGCTCATGGTGCGTGGGCATCACCAGATCTCGCCGGAGCTGGAGAGCGTGACGGACCTCATGTATGCGCTTATTCGCCTGGTTGCCGAACGATCGGGCGTGGCGACCTCGGTTATTGCCTCGCGCGATGACCTGGCCGATTACATCGAGCATCCTGAGCAAAGCCCCCTGCGCGAAGGCTGGCGTTTTGAGCTTGTGGGTTCGCGCCTGGACGATCTGCTTTCCGGCAATATGGGACTCACCGTGAAGGACGGCAAAATCGAGCTCCTGTAAGGAAGCCTAGCCGCTTGAGTGGGTAGAATGCCTCCAACGTGTAACTCGATTCGGAGGAATTCGCATGCCCTATTACTATGGATACGGCTTTGGTATCGACCCGCTGTACCTGCTGGTTGTGCTTGTCTGCACGGTGCTTGGCCTTGCCGCGCAGAGCTATATCAATTCGACGTACAAGACGTGGTCCAAGGTTCGCTCGGACGGCGACACGGGCGCCAGGGTCGCTCGCCGCATGCTCGACGCCAACGGCTGCAATGCCGTGGGTATCAAGGGTGTCGCCGGTGAGCTCACTGACCATTACAACCCGCAGGACAACAACCTGTATCTGTCGGATTCCAACCGTTCGGGCGGCTCGGTCGCAAGCGTTGCTGTCGCTTGTCACGAGGCAGGCCATGCCACGCAGCGTCAAAGCGGCTATGCCATGATGAAGGTACGTACCGCCCTCGTGCCGGTCGTCAACTTTACCCAGAACACCTGGACCATCGTGTTGCTCTTGGGCCTGTTTATGAACATCGCGGGACTCACGACCCTCGCGCTGATCTTCTTCTCGTTTAGCGTGCTGTTCCAGCTCGTTACGCTGCCGGTCGACGATTGACGCCAGCCGCCGCGCCGTGGCGTATATCGAGCAGTCGGGCATGAGTTCCAAGCAGGTCAACGGTGCCAAGAAGGTGCTGACGGCCGCCGCGCTTACCTATGTTGCCGCTGCGCTCACCTCGATTATTCAGCTGCTCTATCTTATGGCTCGCTACAACAGAAACTCCAACCGATAACAAATGGGACAGGCAGGCGCCGCGGGGATTCGTGTCCTCGCGGCGCTGTACTATGTGTTGGACTTGAATTTGCGCAGGGCCGGAGCCCTTGTGCACGATGACGAAAGGAGGCTGCGTGGCAGGCTGGAATCTAACCGGCAATGCCGTTTCCGCCGAGTTCGACGGTTCGGACGAGCAGGAGCGTAAGGAGCTCAGCGTGAGCCAGGCGGTAGAGATCGCCGCCGGTGCGCTCGATGCCATTCCGCAGCTGAGTGTCCTGGGCGAGGTCACGGGTTTCCGTGGTCCCAACGCCCGAAGCGGCCACTGCTACTTCCAGATTAAAGACGACTCGGCCGCCGTCGACTGCATCATCTGGAAGGGCGCCTATCTCAAGCGCACCTTCGATTTGCGCGACGGCATGCAGGTGAGCTTTAAGGGCAGCTTCAATCTCTATAAGGCCACGGGCCGCATGAGCTTTGTTGCCCGCTCGTTTTCGTTGGCGGGGGAGGGCCTGCTGCGTCAACAAGTGGCGCAACTGGCCGAAAAGCTACGCCGCGAGGGCCTGATGGACGAAGCGCGCAAGCGCCGCATCCCGGTGTTCTGCTCCTGCGTGGCGGTCGTCACCTCGCTTTCGGGTGCCGTAATCGACGACGTCAAGCGCACGTTGCGTCGTCGCAACCCGCTCGTCGAGCTCGTTTGCGTGGGCGCCAAGGTTCAAGGCGAGGGTGCGCCGGCCGAGCTCATTGAGGGCTTGCGCCGCGCCGCTTCCATTACGCCGGCGCCCGACTGTATTTTGCTGGTGCGCGGCGGCGGTTCCTTTGAGGACCTCATGACCTTTAATGACGAGGAGCTTGCCCGCGCGGTGGCGGCTTGTCCTGTGCCCGTGGTGACCGGCATTGGCCATGAGCCCGATACCTCGATTTGCGACATGGTGAGCGACCGACGCGCCTCCACGCCCACGGCGGCGGCAGAATCGGTGGCGCCGGCTATGACGGAGTTGGCCGATGTGCTCGAGGCGCGCCATCAGCGTCTGGGTGCCGCGATGGCATCGATGATTGGGTCGGCCCAGGTCGACCTGGAGATGCTCGATCAGCGCGGTCGCCGTGCCTGGGATACCTATACGGCTCGCTTGGGTGATGCGCTCGATGCCGCTGCGTGTCGCCCGTGCCTCAACGACCCCACATTTATGGTCGAGCGTCGCGAATCGGAGCTTGCGCTGACTGCCGATCGCCTGTCGGGCGCCATAGTACGCTCGGTCGGGACATTCCGCTCCAACTTTGAGCGCTTGCCCGAGCGTCTGATTACAAGCACCTCGGGGCTCGATGGTAAGCGCCATGCGCTCACGCTTGCGAGTTCCCGCCTAGAGCATCAAGGGCGCACGATGCTCAGCAGGCCAGCGTCCGACCTGAGCCGTGCGGCAGCGTCGCTCGATGCCCTGTCGCCGCTCAAAGTGCTTGCTCGCGGCTATTCCATCGCGTACAGCGATGATGGTGTGGCTACGAGTGCCAAGACCTTTAAGCCTGGCGACGCCATTCGCGTGCGCATGGCAGACGGCAACGTGGCAGCAACGGTCGATACGGTCGAGTAGACCGCGTTTCGCAGTGATAGACCCTTAGGAAAGGAAACAGATATGGCAGAGAAGACCCCGGTAGAGCAGCTTACGTACAAGCAGGCCTCGCAGGAGCTGGAGCTCATCATCCGCAGCCTGGAGTCGGGCGATATGGAGCTCGAGGAGTCGCTCGAGAGCTACACCCGCGGCGTCGAGCTCCTCAAAAGCCTGCGCACCCGCCTGTCCGATGCCGAGCAGAAGGTCTCGGTGCTCCTTAAGGACGTCGACGGCAACGACGTGCTCGCCGACGGCGAGGCCGCCAACACCGATGATAACCTTTCGTTCTAAGCATCTCGACCAAATATAATTACCTTGGTCTGTAAGAAAGGAACCAGCTATGTGCGATTGCATCTTCTGTAAAATTGCCAACCACGAGATCCCCTCGACCGTTGTCTATGAGGACGACCAGGTCATCGCCTTCGACGACCTCAACCCGCAGGCGCCGGTCCACACGCTCGTGATCCCCAAGAAGCACTACAGCGACATCGCCGACAACGTGCCTGCCGAGACCATGGGCGCCATGGCTCACGCCATCCAGGAGGTCGCCAAGGCCAAGGGACTGGAGGACGGTTTCCGCGTCATTTCCAACAAGGGTGTCAACGCCGGCCAGACCGTCATGCACTTCCATATGCACGTCCTCGGCGGCAAAAACCTGGGCGAGAACCTCATCTGAGGGCGCGTAGCCCGTCGACTTGGCTGCCTTTGGAGTAATCTATGCAGCTTTCTCAACTCGAATACCTTCAAGCGGTAGCGAACTATGGCGGCGTGCGCAAAGCAGCTCGCGCCGTTCATGTGAGTCCGCAGGCTGTTTCGTCGGCAATCAAAAAGTTGGAATCTGAGTATCAGATTGTTTTGCTCAACCGATCGGCGGGGGAGGCTGTTTTGTCTTCGGCGGGCAGAGAATTTGCGCGTCGTGCACGCGTGATCCTGGCACAAGTCGACGATCTCAAAAAGTACGCTCAATCGGGGAGCGACGGCGTTTCGCCCGATGGCCACTTTCGTCTTTACGCCCCCTGCCTTCATGGGCGGGGCGCCTTTTTGCCGAAAACTGGTATGACTCGTTTGAACGCTCGCATCCTCAGATTCACCTTGATGTGTGGCATCAGCCAACGGCTACATGCTTTGAATCACTTGTGCTTGGTATTTCGGATGCGGCCATCTCATTTGAGGAACCAAGGGACAGTGTCCTTTCTTCGAAATACTTGGGTGAAAAGGAGCTCAAGGTTCTTTCATGCCCAGCGGGTCATCAATCTGTGGGCGCCATGACCATTCGCGAGTTACTGGGCGGCAGGCTCGCTGTTCCCATTAATTTGTCACCCTGTCTCAATGCAATCAATCAATGTCCCGAAGCCCAGCTCGTCAATTTTCGCTTCCGTGATGTTGAATACGGAAACAGGGCTCAGACTGAGTTTCTTCAAGCCGGGGGATTGATATTGAGTTTGTCTGGGTCCTCTCTCGCATCGGATGGGTCAGAAGTGAGTGAGTGCTCCATTGAAGGTTCGCGTGATGTAACCTTGCCTATCTACTTTTGCTATCGGCAAAATTCCTGGACTGATCGACACCAGACGGTTTTTCTGCACCTATTGCGTCATCTTGCTTCGTGAAATTAATTGGCTTCGAGACGTCAAGTGATTATTGACGCCTTGTAACACATAGCTGACAGCTTTGCCCTCATGCTTTTCCAAGATTCCGATTTAGATTGCTGACTCTTGGAGGGCGGAGCATGAAAAACCGTACGGTTTTGTTTTATATGACGTTCGTTTTTCTGCCGAACTTCAGCACCATCTTGTATTTTCTAACTGTCTACCTTGAGTTCGTCGGATTCTCGATGGTGGCGATTTCTAGCATGATGATTGCATACCAAGTGAGCAAGTTCATCCTTGAAGTTCCCACTGGCTATATTGCTGATAGGTTTGGACGAAAGACAAGCGGTCTCGTTGGCGTCGCAGGAATGCTTGGATACTACGCCGCCCTGCTTCTCGTCCGTTCTCCCCTGCTTTTAATCGGTGCGTTCGCTCTTAAAGGTTTTGCCGTTGCATGTGTGAGCGGATCCATAGAAGCGATTTTCATTGACAGCGTCTCTCAGGACCAGCTCGTAAGACTTAATGTCGTTGAGCGATTTGTTTTCTATGCCTCTTATGCCATCTCCGCTTGCGTGGGCGGTTTCATTTCGTCCGTCGGTGCATATCTCATTGGTCTTTCGGCAGATATCATCGCAATGGTGTTGACGTTGGTTGTCGTTGTCTGCATTCCTGAGATGCGAAGAGGGGGCACTGCGACGACACCTGAACATGGGATTAGCCCGAAGATGATCGGTGCCGCTATTGCGGGTAATGGCATTCTTCGTTCAGCGTTCATCATGGACTGTTCTCAGGCATTTGCTTTTGTCGCCCTGGAAGACTTTTTCTCACTGCTGCTTGCGGGTCGCGGAATGAATGCCGTCGCTTCGGGTGTGACCATTGCGGTTCAGCTCCTTGCCTCGGCCTCCATGGGACTTATTGTGCCCTGTGCGATTGCTCATGTCGACAAGGGCCGCTTTGCGCGTATTTGCGGCATCGTGCGTCTTTTCCTGACAGCTCTGTTTTTGATTCCCTTAACTCCGGTTTATTTGCTGCCCGTGTTCTATGTGCTGCAGACGGTCGCGTACTCGTTATTTGCTCCAATTAAATACTCAATTTTTCAAAAATCAGCCGATCCTTCGATGCGCTGTTCACTGATTTCGGTTCAAAGCCAGATGGTGGCGGTGGGTGCCATCCTTTTCTATCTGTTCAACGCTGCGTTGAGCGGCATCGCGGGCATTCGAGTCATATTGCTTGTCGCGCTCGGGATTTCTTCCCTTGTGTATATCCCCGCGTTATTTCGTCTTACAAGCCAGAGGACATGAGTATTTAGGCACCGATAACTTATATATCAACGCAATAAACCCGAGCGCGAGGGCGTTTGGGTTTATTATTAAAGCGTATGTAACCTGGCGGCGCCACACCGCCTGTTAGTAGGGAGACACATGAACGTTCTGGTCGTCAACGCAGGATCTTCGACCCTTAAGTATCAGGTCATCGATACCAAGTCCCATAAGGTGTCCGCAAAGGGCTCCTGCGAGCGCGTCTGCTTTACCGGCGGCACTTTCACCCATGCTGCCAACGGCTCCAAGAAGGTGACCGAGAACATCGAGTTCCCCGACCACAAGGTCGCCATCGAGGTTGTCCTGAAGGACCTCGAGGCCAACGGCGTCAAGATTGAGGGTATCGGCCACCGTATCGTTCAGGGTGGTTGGTACTTTGGCGATTCCTCCCTCGTCGACGAGGATGTCCTCGCCAAGATCCGCGAGGTCGCTCCGCTCGCCCCGCTGCACAACAACCCCGAGGCCAACGTTATCGAGTACTGCCTGGAGCAGTATCCCGACCTGCCCAACGTTACGGTTTACGACACCGCTTTCCACTTCAACATGCCCGAGGTCGCCAAGACTTACGCCCTGCCCAAGGACGTCTGCGACAAGCTGCACATCCGTAAGTACGGCGCCCACGGCACCAGCTACCGTTACATCTCCAAGAAGGTTGCCGAGATGACCAACGGCGAGGCCCGCAAGGTCGTCGTGTGCCATATCGGCTCCGGCGCTTCCCTGTGCGCCATCGAGGACGGCAAGTGCATGGACACCACCATGGGCTTGACGCCGCTCGACGGCGTCATGATGGGCACCCGCTGCGGCTCCATCGACCCGGCCACCGTCTGCTACCTGCAGCGCGAGGGCGGCTACACCTTCGACGAGGTCGACGAGATGATGAACAAGAAGTCCGGCCTTTTGGCTGTGACCGGCGGCAAGACCAACGACTGCCGCAACGTCGAGGAGCTCGCCGCTGCCGGTGACCCCGAGGCCCAGCTTGCCTTCGATATGTTCGTCTACAAGATTGCCGCCAAGGCTGCCGAGATGGCCACCTCCATGTGCGGTATGGACACCCTGGTCTTCACTGCCGGCATCGGTGAGCACGCTCCTGCCGTCCGCGCCGGCGTGGCCGACCGCCTGGCCTTTATGGGCGTCAAGATGGATCATGCCCGCAACGCCCTGCGTGGCGACGGCGCATGGTGCCTGTCTGCCAAGGATTCCAAGGTTAAGATTTTCGTTATCCCCACGGACGAGGAGTTCATGATCGCTTCCGACGTCGAGCGCATCGTCAACGGCAAGTAATTGCAAAGGGGGGGCTGGACGACCGAGCGCCGTTCGGCCCCTCTTTTGTGCTCGTTGGGCGATATGCCTGATAGTTATTTATTAAGTTATGATAACTTCTTATTAACATGCGGCCGCCTTAAGGGGTCTGCGCCGACCGTATCGCACTGCAAAGGAGTCTCATGAACGTACTTGTTGTCAACGCCGGTAGCTCAAGCCTTAAATATCAGCTTTTGGATACCGATACCCGCGAGGTTTTCGCCAAGGGCAACTGCGAACGTATCGGTTCGGACGTGGGCATCTTTGGCCACTCCGAGAACGGTGGCGCCAAGCAAACCGAGGAGGCCCCCTTCCCGGATCACCGTTCGGCTATCGCACGCGTGCTCGAAGAGCTCGAGAAGACCGACTTTACGATCGATGGCATTGGGCATCGTATCGTTCAGGGTGGCTGGTACTTTGACGATTCCGCGGTCGTCGACGATGAGGTCATGGCTAAGATCCTCGAGGTGGCGCCGCTTGCCCCGCTACACAACTACGGCGAGGCAGCGGCAATCGAGTATTGTCGCGAGAAGTATCCGGAGCTGCCCAACGTGGCCGTCTTCGACACCTCGTTCCACATGACTATGCCCGAGGTCGCCTACACCTACGCCCTGCCCAAGGACGTGCGTGACAAGTATCACGTGCGCAAGTACGGCGCCCACGGCACAAGCCACCGCTATGAGTGGATGATGGCCAAGGAGATCTTGGGTTCGCGCTGCCACCGTCTGCTTTCGTGCCATCTGGGCAACGGCGCTTCGCTTGCCGCCATCGAGGACGGCGTGTGCCGCGATACCACGATGGGCCTCACGCCGCTTGACGGCCTGATGATGGGAACCCGCTGTGGTTCCATTGACCCGGCTACCGTGTGCTACCTGCAGCGCGAGGGCGGCTATAGCTACCAGGAAGTCGACGACATGATGAACAAGCAGTCTGGTCTGCTTGCCATCTCGGGTATCTCCAACGACGCCCGCGACATCCGTACGCGCGCTTCCGAGGGGGATGAGCGCTGCCTGCTCGCCTTTGATATGTTCGCCTACAAGGCCATGCAGCAGGCCGGCTCCATGATCGCTTCTATGGCGGGCGTGGATACTATTACCTTCACTGCCGGCATCGGCGAGAACGACTGGTCGATCCGCAAGGCCTTCTGCGACTGCTTTGAGTGGCTGGGCGTGCGCATCGACAACAACAAGAACCGCGAGGCCGTGGGCAACGGTCCGCAGGTCATCAGCGCCGCCGGCTCTTCCGTCACGGTTATGGTCATCCCCACCGACGAGGAATACATGATCGCCCACGACGTCGAGCGTCTGACCAAGAACAACTAACGCATTCGTCTGTAATTGACAAAAAGGCCTCCAGAGCAACAGCTCCGGAGGCCTTTTTACTAGCAGGCGGAAATTCCAGTCCCAAAGTGATCGTCACCAGCAACGCCTGCGCTCCCAGCAACGACACCCGATCATTCAGATTCTCAGCCCCAGCTCGTAGCCAAGCCGCCGTCCACTTCAGATGCCCTGATTGCAACGTAGCGGCAGGGACCCTACAGGGTAAAGCTCTGAAAACTTTCCGCAGGACGCATGAAACCCCCGCCGCACGAAGTGCGCAGCGGGGTTTCATGCATGTCCGAGGACGTTTTCAGAGCTTTACCCTGTAGGGTCCCGAGGGGATACGTCCGCTATTCAGCCATCTGAGCCTGGACGGCGGTGATGGCCACGACACCCACGATGTCGTCGGCAGAGCAACCGCGCGAAAGGTCGTTAACCGGCTTGGCGATGCCCTGCAGGATGGGGCCGTAAGCGTCGGCGCCGGCGAAGCGCTGGACCAGCTTGTAGCCGATGTTGCCGGCCTCGAGGTCGGGGAACACGAGCACGTTGGCCTTGCCGGCAACGGAGGAGCCGGGAGCCTTGAGCTGGGCGACGGTGGGAACGATGGCGGCGTCGAGCTGCAGGTCGCCATCGATGGCGAGCTCGGGAGCCTTCTCCTTGCAGAACTTCACGGCCTCCTGGACCTTCTTGGCGACGTCGCCGCCGGCGGAGCCCATGGTGGAGTAGGAGAGCATGGCCACGTGCGGCTCAACGTTGCCCATGAAGGTGGACCAGGAGTGAGCGGAGGCGATGGCGATCTCGGAGAGCTCGTCGGAGGACGGGTTGATGTTGAGGCCGCAGTCGGCGAAGATCAGCGTGCCGTCGGTGCCGAACTGCGGGGTGTCGGTGCACATCACGAAGAAGGCCGAGACCAGCTTGGTGCCCGGGGCGGTCTTGAGGATCTGCAGCGCGGGGCGCAGAGTGTCGGCGGTGGAGTGGCAGGCGCCGGAGACCAGGCCGTCGGCGTCGCCCATCTTGACCATCATGGTGCCAAAGTAGGTAGCATCCATCACCTGGGCGCGAGCCTGCTCGATGGTGACACCTTTCTTGGCGCGGAGCTCGGCAAACTTCTGCGCGTACTCCTCGTGCTTCTCGGCATTGCGCGGGTCGATGACGGTAGCGCCGGGAACGTCGATCTCGTCGGGGTTGCCCAGGATGACGATCTTTGCCAGGCCCTCCTCGATGATCTTGGTGGCCGCGACGATGGTACGCGGATCCTCGCCCTCGGGCAGGACGATCGTCTTAAGGTCGGCCTTGGCGGCAGACTTCATACGGTTTAGGAAATCGCTCATGTTACTCCTTGCAAGCGTTTCGCTAAGCTCCAGGCGCCCGGCTGTTCACGAATAAACCCGCTGCTAGCGGGTCTACCTTTCAATTATGTACGCCGCGGTGCTTGAGCTTTCCTTGTGTGGCAAGCTCATTATAGGACGCATTAGCGCTATAATCGCTCTGATAAATATGTCTCGAAGATTGTTCGAGAAAAGCCCAGCTAACGAGCCCGTGGCTTTTGACAAGGAGTATCGATGCAGATTACCTCAGGCCTGCCTGAAGGCTTTAACGCCGGCGCATACGACATGATTGTCGTCGGTGCCGGATATGCCGGTGCCGTTTGTGCCCGCCGCCTCGCCGAGACTATCGGCTATCGCGTTGCCGTTCTGGAGCGCCGTAGCCACATTGCGGGCAACGCCTACGACTGCGCTGATGAGGCCGGGATCCTGGTCCACGAGTATGGTCCGCACATCTACCATACCTTTAACGAGCGCGTCCACAATTTCCTGTCGCGCTTTACCAAGTGGACGGACTACCAGCACAAGGTGCTCGCCAACATCAACGGCACCCTTATGCCCGTGCCCTTTAACCACGCGAGCCTCAAGCTCGCCTTTGGCGATGAGCACGGCGAAGAGCTGTATCAAAAGCTCGTGGAGACCTTTGGTAAAGACGTCAAGGTGCCCATCATGGAGCTGCGCAAGAAGAACGATCCGGATCTTGCCGAGGTCGCAGATTACGTCTACGAGAACGTTTTTTTGCATTACACCATGAAGCAGTGGGGTCAGACGCCCGACCAGATCGATCCCTCGATCACCGGCCGCGTTCCCGTCTTTGTGGGCGACGATGACCGCTACTTCCCGCAGGCTCCCTTCCAGGGCATGCCGCAGGACGGCTATACCGCGCTGTTCGAGCATATGCTCGACCACGATCTGATTGATGTGTTCTGCGACGTGGACGCCCGCGACCTCTTCGAGATCGACGAGACCACCGTCAAAATCGACGGCAAGGTCTATGGCGGCGAGATCGTCTACACCGGTCCGCTCGACGAGCTGTTCAACCTCGACCTGGGCGCTCTGCCGTACCGTACGCTCGACATGAAGTTCGAGACGCTCGATATGGACCAGTTCCAGCCCGTGGGTACCGTCAATTACACCACGAGCGAGGATTACACGCGTATCACCGAATTCAAGAACATGACTGGTCAGGTCCTGCCCGGTAAGACCACCATCATGAAGGAGTATTCCAAGGCCTATACGCCCGGCTCGGGCGAGACGCCCTATTACGCCATTCTGGAGCCCGAGAACCGCGAGCTCTATGAGCGCTATCTTGAGCGCGTCCAAAACCTGACGAACTTCCACCCGGTGGGTCGCCTGGCCGAGTATCGTTACTACGATATGGATGCCGTGACCAACTCCGCCCTCGATCTTTCGGATGAGATTATCGCCTGCCATGCATAAAGTCATATCATTCGGTATTCCCTCGTATAACGCCGCCAAGGACATGGACCATTGCATCACCTCCATTCTGGAGGGGAGCAATTACGCCACCGATATCGAGATCATCATCGTCGATGACGGTTCCAAGGACGAGACGGCAGCTAAGGCCGACGAGTGGGAGACACGTTATCCCGGCATCATCCGCGCGGTGCATCAGGAGAACGGCGGCCACGGCATCGCCGTCCTTTCGGGCTTGCGCGAGGCGCAGGGCACCTACTACAAGGTCGTCGACTCGGACGACTGGCTCGATGGCGCAGCCCTATCGACCATGCTTTCGATCTTGCGTGGTTTTGAGGAGCGCGACCAGCGCGTCGACCTCTTTATCTCGAACTATGTGTACGAGAAGGTTTACGAAGGTACGCATACTGCCATTGGTTACAAGTTTGCCCTGCCGCGTAAAAAGATCTTTACCTGGGACCAGATCGGTCATTTCCGTCTGGACCAGAATCTACTCATGCACAGCCTGTGCTATCGCACGGATGTGCTGCGCGAGTCCAACCTGCCCATGCCGCCGCACACGTTCTATGTGGACAACATCTACGCCTACGTGCCGCTGCCGCGTTGCAAGACCATGTACTACGCCGACATCGACCTCTATCGCTACTTTATCGGTCGTGAGGGCCAGAGTGTCAACGAGGCCACGATGGTCAAGCGTCTGGACCAGCAGTTCCGTGTTACGCGTATCATGATGGAGTCGTACCACCTGTACAGCGATGTTGGGTCGTCGCGCCTGCGTTCGTACATGATGGGCTACTTCACCATGATGATGGCGATCTGCTCGGTGCTGACCAAGCTTTCCGAGGAAGATTGCGCCGACGAGCGCCTAAAGACGCTGTGGAATGATTTGAAGGCCTATGACGAGCGCATGTATCGTCGTGCCCGCTACGGTGTGGTCGGGTTCTTCACTAACCTCCGCGGTCGTGCCGGAGACAAAACCACACTCGGCCTATACCGTCTTGCCTCAAAGATCTTCAAATTCAACTAACTGCCGAGTAATCGCTGCTGTTAGGTTGACTGGGCCCCTTGGCCTTTAGTTTGCTACTGCGAACAGTCCTGCTCGCACGGAAAGCACATTAAGTGCTTTCCGGCTCGTGCGGAACTTGTATCAAACTAACGGCCAAGGGGCCTCTGCTATAAGAATCGATTGTCAGGTTAGTTGAATTTGAAGACCTTAGACGCGCGGTACACAGGGGCCTGAGCTGAAAAGAATAAGGTTGGAAGTCGGTCGGAGGCGGGCGGACGAGTGAGATTACCTCGCGGCGCCGGGGATGCCGTGGGAGGTTTTGGCGGTTTTGGCTCCGTTTACGATGGCGGTTTGCAAAGCCCTTACGGCGAGCATGCCCAGCAGGTCTAGGGGAACGGCGGCGCTTGCCTGGGCGCCCAGTTTGCCGCTGGCGAGGGTGTAGATGGTGTCGCCGTCGTTGGTGGTGTGCGTGGGACGGATGGCGTGTGCGTAGGCGTCTGCGGCCATTTGGGAGACCTTGGTGGCTTGGGCCTTAGTGAGCTCCATGTTGGTGACGATGCAGCTGATGGTGGTGTTGGTGCGGTCGAGCGGCATCTGCATGGATCCGGCGGCGGCAAAGGCTGCGAGTTCCATATCGACGATTTGGTCGCTATCGGCTGAGGTGCGCATGCCGGCGACCCACTCGCCGGTGAGGGGGTCGACAACGTTGCCGCAGGCGTTGACCGAAACCACGGCGCCTACCTTAACGGGACCGAGCGCCACGGCGGCAGTGCCAAGGCCGGCCTTCATGCAGGTGGCAGGGCCCATGAGCTTACCTACGGTGGCACCGGTGCCGGCGCCCACATTGCCTTGCTCGAGCGTGGTGGGGGTGTTGTCGAGTGCCTCGCGCACGGCGGCGATGCCGGCCTCTATGTCGGGGCGTACGGTGGGGTCGCCAAAGGCAAGGTCGAAGATACAGCTGGAGCACACGATGGGCACCTGCGTGGGGCCGACGGACAGACCAATGCCGCGGCTCTCGAGTTCGCGAGCGACGCCGCTTGCAGCCTCGAGGCCAAAGGCCGATCCACCCGACAGGCAGACGGCGTGGACCTTGTCGACGGTGTTCTCGGGACGCAGCAGGTCGGTTTCGCGCGATGCTGGAGCACCGCCGCGAACGTCAACGCCGCCGGTGGCGCCCTCGGGTGCCACGATTACGGTGCAACCGGTGCCGGCCTCCTCGTCCGTATAGTTGCCAAAGCAAAAGCCATCGACATTGCAAACATCGATGGCTTCGAGCAGTGTGTCCATGTTTTCTCCTATCGGTTTTCCGCCGGGCCTTATGCCCGGTCGGGATCCGTACGGTACGGCAAAATTGTAGGCGCTGGGGGATACCCAGCGCCAGATGCAATTACGATAGTTTTTGAATCGCGCGTGCGACGCGAGCGATGGGCAAGCCCACCACGTTGTAGAAGTCACCCGAAATATCGTGCACAAGCATGCGGCCGCCTGTGCCCTGGATGCCGTAGGCTCCGGCCTTGTCCATGGGTTCGCCGGAGGCAACATAGCGCTCGATCTGCTCTTCGGTAAGCTCATAGAACGTCACGTCGGTCACATCGACAAACGACAGGCTCTCGGCGGCATGCGGAGCTGAAGCGTCGCCGGCTTTAACGATGCAGGCGCCGGTCGCCACCTGGTGCGTGCGGCCCGAAAGCTCGCGGAGCATGGTGCGCGCCTCGTCCTCGTTTGCCGGCTTACCCAAAATCTTGCCATCGAAGGTGACGATGGTATCGGCCGCGACGGTCAGCTCATTGGGCTTGGCATACTCGGCGGCGACGGCAGCTGCTTTGGCACGCGCCAAGCGCTCGACGAGCGTAAGCGGAGCTTCGCCATCAAAAGGCGTTTCATCGATGTCTGCAGGAATTACGCGAATGTTATAGCCTGCCTCGCGCATCAGCTCTATGCGGCGCGGCGATTGCGAAGCCAAAATCATAGTTGGATGCCCTCGGCGACCTTCTCGACGGCCTTGTCGCCGGCGAGCGTGCGCAGCAGCTCCAAGGCAAAGGGGAGTGACTGTGCCATGCCGCTGGCAGTAATGATGTTGCCGTCTTGCGTGACCTTCTCGCCGGTATAAGCTCCCTCGGGGAAGCTCTTCTCAAAGCCGGGGAAGCACGTGGCGCGGCGTCCCTCGAGTAGACCAAGCTCGCCCAGGATAAATGGGGCGGCGCAGATGGCGGCAACGTGCTTGGTCGCGGCGAACTCGCAGACTACGTCGCAGACGCGCTGGTCGGCGCGCAGGTTGGTGGCACCGGGCAGGCCGCCGGGCAGCACGACGCAGTCGTACTCGTCAAAGTTGATCTCGTCAAAGAGAGCATCGCAGGTCACGGGAATCTGCAGCGAGCTCACGACTTCGCGCGTGGGCATGATCGAGACAAGCGTGGCGCGCACGCCGCCGCGACGCATGACGTCGACCATGGTCAGGCATTCAATCGTTTCAAAGCCATCGGCGGCGAGAACGGCAACGCTGGGCATGAGAGTTCCTTTCGTAAGGCGGCATACAATTAGCCGTCTTATACCCCGAAGACATACGCTTGCCACGCTCGATTTTCCAATGTTTAAAAAGGGACGGGGATTAAATAATCATTCGGTGCAAATTGATTATTTAATCCCCGTCCCAGAAAAATCATCGGGCGTGGTCTTGGGCAAACAGTCTAGTTGCGCTTGAGGTGGACGACGGTTTCGCAGTGGAAGGTTTGCGGGAACAGGTCGACCGGTGTGATCTTGACGGGGGAGAAGGTGCCTTCCTCGACAAAGCGCTTAAGGTCGCGCGCCAGGGTGGCAGGGTCGCAGCTCACATAGGCGACATCGCGCGCACTCGTGCTAGCGATGAGGTCGATGGCCTCGGGTGCCAGACCTGCGCGCGGCGGATCGACCACCAGGACATCGGCATCCTGGTCGGGGAACTCGCGCACGGCATCGCCGCCGATGACGTCGACGTTGTCGAGCTTGTTGATCTCGAGGTTACGGCGCAGGTCGCGCACGGCCGGACCGTAGGCCTCGACGGCGGCGACAAAGTCGCAGCGGCGGGCGAGCGGCAGGGTAAAGGTGCCGGCGCCGCAGTACAGGTCCACGGCAAGCTCGTCTTCCTGCGGGTCGAGGGCGTCCATAACGAGCTCAATCAAAAACTCGGCGCCCTTGGTATTGACCTGGAAAAAGGATGGGGCGGACAGGCGCATCTGACCATCAGCGATGTTCTCGGTCCACGAGCCCTCACCGGCGAGCATCTCCACCTTGGAAACGCGGCGGGCCTTCTTCTCGCCCTTGCTCATGACGCGCACGACGCTCGTGGGGTGTGCGGCGTCTGCCAGTACGCGTGAGACCTGTGAGCGCGGGAAGGAGCCTGTGGGTGTCCAAAGTGCGACCTCGAGTGCTTTGGTGCGACGTGAAGCGCGAATGCCCACGCGCTCCAGACCCAGGTCGTGGCTGCCGCTCAGATAGTTGAGCGCGCCGACGACCGATTTGAGCGCCTTGGGAAAACGCTTATCGAACAGCGGGCACGAATCGACGGTCACGATCTTGCTGGGGTCGACGCCGTGCATGCCAAGGCGAACACGGCCGTTAACGAGAGTGGGCTCCAGCTCAATCTTATTGCGGTAGCCCCAGTCGTCCTTGGTATGGCGGATAGGCTGGACAAGATCGTTGACCTGCTCGGGGGTGAACTTGCCAATGCGCTCGAGCGTGGAGCGCAGGTTTTGCTCTTTGGCGGCAAGCTGAGCGGAGCGCGATAGATTGCCCCACGAACAACCGCCGCAGATGCCCACGAAGGGGCAGGGGGGCTGAATGCGATCGGGACTCGGCTCCAGAATCTCGGTCGTGCGGGCGCGCATAAACGACTTGCCGTCCTGCACGATCTCGGCTTCGACGGTGTCGCCTGCCACAGCGCCCTGCACAAAGACGGCCTTGCCGTTGTCGGCATGTGCCAGACCGTCGGTGCCGTACGTCATCGATTCTATGGTGAGCTTCATATTCCTGCCTGTCATTCGCGTTGCTGTTCGCACCATGGTAGCAGGGAAAAGCGCCCCGCATCCGAGGCTTTCCTCAAATGCGGGGCGCTTCTACAAACTGCTTCTACAAACGTCTATTTCGTCTTGCCGGTAATGAGCGTCTTAAGGCCTAGGCCGATCAGGCCCAAGCCCATGCGCACGCGGCCAGGGCGATGGCGCTCGATGGCCTTGGCTTTGCCAGCGGGCTTCTTGTGACACGCGTTGCTCTCGGGGGTTGTTGTGGGTGCCTGAGGTTGGGCTGCGGGAGCAGGTTCGGGCTCGATAACGATCGCTCGGACCTTCTGGACCTCGGGAGCGGCCGGCTGCGGCTCGGGCTCAGACTGGGATGCGAGCGCGGGCTCTGCCTCGGTGGCGGACTCGGCGTTGCGATAAGCGCGCTCCAACAGGAACTCCTGCGAGTTAAAGGGCTTCTCACCCTCTTTTCGCTCTACGGGAACCCAGGTGCCGTCGCTCGTCAGGCTACGTGCCTTCACGTTGTCGCGCAGCTGCACGCCCATGTACTCGTGCACCAGCGCGCGGCAGGTGGGGTCGAGCACGGGGAAGGCGATCTCTACGCGATGCTCGGTGTTGCGCGTCATCATGTCGGCAGAACTCAGGTAGATCATGTCCGAGTCCACGCCGAAGGCATAGACACGCGCGTGCTCCAAGAAACGTCCGACGATAGAACGTACGTGCACGTTTTCGGTCTTGCCCGCAATGTTGGGCTTCAGGCACGAGATGCCGCGGATGATCATGTCCACGCGCACGCCGGCACACGATGCCTCGGCGATCTTGTCGATGACCTCGCGGTCGGTCAGCGAGTTGAGCTTAAAGAACACGCGGGCGGGCTCGCCGGCGAGCGCACGTTGGATCTCGCGGTCCAGACCGCGCATGATGAGCGGCTTGAGACCGACGGGCGCCACGCCCAAAAAGCGGTAGTCGCCGCGCAGGTTGCCCAGCGACAGGTTGCGGAAGAACAGGTTGGCGTCTTCGCCGATGCCGGGATGGGCGGTCATGAGCATAAAGTCGCTGTAGAGCTTGGCCGTCTTCTCGTTAAAGTTACCGGTGCCCAAAAGCGTGAGTCGAGTGAGCGCCATGCCCTCGCGATAGGTGAGCTGGCAGATCTTTGAGTGGCATTTAAAGCCCTCGGAGCCATAGATGACGGTGCAGCCCGCTTCTTCCAGACGCTCTGCCCACTCGATGTTATTTTGCTCGTCAAAGCGCGCGCGGAGCTCCATGAGCACCGTGACCTCTTTGCCGTTCTCGGCGGCGTCAATCAACGACTCGCACAGACGACTCTGCTTGGCCACGCGGTAGAGCGTGATACGCAGCGAGATGCACTCGGGGTCGTATGCGGCCTCGTGTACCAGGTCCAGGAACGGATTCATGGCCTCGTAGGGGTAAAAGAGCAACTTGTCGCCCTGCAGCACCTGCTCGCGAATGGAGCGGGACATGTCGATGGTGGGGTTGGGCTGAGGCTTAAACGGCGTAAAGAGGAGCTCGTTGCGTAGATGCTCGGGAATCTTGCCCTCAATGCCGAAGACGTAGCCCAGGTCGAGCGGGATATCGCAGGTAAAGACCGAGCGGCGAGAAAGCTCGAGCGCCTTGCGGATGGTCTTGAGCGTCGCCTTCTCGAGCGACCCCGAGACCGCGAGCACTACCGGCTGCAGACGCAGGCGCTTCTTGAGGATGCGCTTCATGTGCTGGCGGTAGTCCTCTTCCTCCTCGACGCCCTCGCCGTCCGGATCGATGTCGGCGTTGCGGGTGACGCGGATGAGCGCGCGGTCGAGCGGCTTATAGGAGCCAAAGCAGCTGTCCAGGCAGGCGAGGATGACGTCCTCGAGCAGAATGTAGGAGTAGGTGCCGGCGGGCGAGGGGATCTCGACCACGCGGTTCATCGAGGCGGGAATCTCGATTAGGCCCAGCAGACTTTCCTCGTCGGTGACGCCGTCCAGGCCGCAGGCCAGGTAGAGTGCGCCGTTGCGCAGGTTGGGGAAGGGTGGCGCGGGTCAATCACCAGCGGTGAGATGACCGGCGACACGTAGGCCTGGAAGTAGCGGGTTACAAAGGTGCGCTCCTCGGGCGTAAGCGAATCGGCACGCGCGCGGTGAACGCCCAGGGCGTCGAGCTTGCCCTCGATGCTCTTAAAGATGGACTCCCATCGGGTAAGGAGCCCGGGCATTTCGGCCATGACGGCATCGACCTGTTCGGAGGCGGTCATATTGCTCTTGTTGTCGACAGGCTGTTTTTTGAGCTCTGCCAGATCGGACAGGCCGCCCACGCGCACCATGAGAAACTCGTCGAGGTTGGACTCGAAAATCGACACGAACTTTAGACGCTCGAACAGCGGAACGGTCTCGTCGAAGGCTTCGTCAAGCACACGGTTGTCAAAGCGCAGCCAGCTGAGCTCTCGGTTCTGCGTGTACGAGAAGTCGCGCGGCGGTTTGCGCAGCTTTGCGGCGGCTTGCTTTTTTTCGATTTTGCTCGGCATATGCATCTGTCCGTTCAGTCCCCGCAGGGGACGGTTGCCTAACACTATTCACTATTGTCTCAATTTAGTCGACCTATGGCACGGACGTATCGCGTGAACGGTATCTTTACCTACTTCTTACGCTGACAAGCCATAGAACTGACGCCCGTCACGTTGTGAAAAAACGGTCTATATCCTCACTCAACTGGTGAGTATATGTGAATAAGAATGATAGGTAGCTGAATATCATCGAATACAGACAGAAACACGAACAAGCGTCATTTATATACATAAAACCGTTTTAGATATGCAATTCCTAATCGAAAGATTGGAGTTGTAATTGCGAATGATTATTGAGAAAAAAGAGCGTTTACCTTAGAAAAGTTACTTTAGAACGCCGAAGTACATCATGGGGGAATCACATGCGATATACCGTTCATCGCACTTTGTTGACCGTTCGGGGGCGAGGTGGAATTGCGGCTAATTTTTGGATATAACTAGAGCTGTCAGCAAGCAGCGTCTCATATGGAGGGGCGCTAACGATCGGCCCTGACAGGGGCCCGAAAGAAAGGTAGGAGGCCATGACGAAAGGTCTGCACGTGCCTTCCGAGATCGGCAAGCTCAGGAAGGTCTGCCTGCACCGTCCCGGCGACGAGCTCCTCAACCTGCCGCCCGACGAGCTCGAGCGACTCCTGTTCGACGACGTCCCGTTCCTTGAGGTCGCGCAGCAGGAGCACGACACCTTCGCCCAGATCCTGAGGGACCAGGGCGTGGAGGTGCTCTACCTCGAGAACCTCGTCGCAGAGGTGTTCGACCAGGTCCCCGGCGCCCGCGCCGAGTTCACCGACCAGTACATCGCCGAGGCAGGCATCCGCGGCCAGCACATGCCGCAGATCGTCCGCGAGAAGCTGGACTCCATCGAGGACAACCTCGAGTTCGTCAAGAAGACCATGGCCGGCATGACCAAGGCCGAGATCGACATGCCCCTCACGGCGTCCACGACCCTCGACTCCCTGGTCAACTCCGAGTCCGAGTCCGACCTGATCATCGACCCGATGCCCAACCTCTACTTCACCCGCGACCCGTTCGCGGTCGTCGGCGAGGGCGTCAACCTCAACCGCATGTACTCGGTCACCCGCAACCGCGAGACCCTGTACGGCAAGTACGTCTTCAAGTACCACCCCGACTACAAGGACGTCTCCCTGTACTTCCGCCGCGACTGCCAGTTCCACACCGAGGGCGGCGACGTGCTGAACATCAACGAGAAGACCCTCGCCGTCGGCATCTCCCAGCGCACCCAGGCCGCCGCGATCGACGTCATGGCCCAGAACATCTTCTGGAACTCCGACTCCAAGGTCGAGCGCATCCTGGCCTTCGACATCCCCGTCTCGCGCGCCTTCATGCACCTCGACACGGTCTTCACCCAGATCGACGTCGATAAGTTCACGATCCACCCCGCCATCATGGGCACCCTGCGCGTCTACGAGCTGACCGCCGGCAAGAACCCGGGCGACGTGAACATCCGCCTGATCGAGGACACCCTCGAGCACGTCCTGGAGGACGCCACCGGCGTCGACCAGGTCAAGCTGATCCCCTGCGGCGGCGGCGACCCGATCGCGGCCTCCCGCGAGCAGTGGAACGACGGCTCCAACACCCTGTGCGTCGAGCCCGGCAAGATCTGCGTCTACGCGCGCAACACCGTCACCAACGACGTGCTGTACAAGGAGGGCCTGGACCTTCTCGTCGTGCCCTCCGCCGAGCTCTCCCGCGGCCGCGGCGGCCCGCGCTGCATGAGCATGCCCTTCTGGCGTGAGGACCTCTAAGGTCTTCTAGGACCCGTATAGGTCTTAATACATACATCTAGCTGACGTTAGATGTCTCCCATTGGGGCGGTGCGGGTTTTCGCGCCGCCCCAATCTTGTATGAGGAACGTCAACACGGTTGGATGACTGCTTTTGTAAGGAGCTTGGCCATGGACATTAAGACGATTGGCGTTGAGGAATGGCTCAACGTTTGGGAGAAGAGCGCCACGTGGGACATCGCCCAGTCGACGATCTCGTCGCTCACCATGGGCGAGCTGCGCGCGCTCGATGAGCAGGACGGCGCCACGTTCTACGAGCGCCTGGATCGCGAGAAGATGAACTACGGCTGGATCGAGGGATCGCCGGAATTTAAGGCCGAGGTCGCCAAGCTGTATCGTCGCGATGTCAATCCCGATCACATTCTGCAGACCAATGGCTGCACGGGCGCCAACCTCAACGCCATCATGGCCGTTGTGGAGCCCGGCGATCACGTGATTGCCGAGTGGCCTACCTATGCGCCGCTCTACGAGATTCCGCGTACGCTGGGTGCCGAGGTCGAGTATTGGGAGCTCCGCGAGGAGCTCGGCTGGAAGCCCGATATCGATGAGCTCAAGCGCTTGGTGCGCCCCAACACCAAGCTCATCTGCATCAATAACGCATCGAACCCCATCGGTACGGTGCTCGATGCCGATATGCTCGGGCAGATTGCCGAGATTGCCCGTTCGGTGGGCGCCTACGTGCTGTGCGACGAGGTGTATCTGCCGCTCGGGAACACCGAGTCCTTTATGTCGATGGCCGACGTGTACGAGAAGGCCATTGTCACCAACTCGGTGTCCAAGACCTATTCGACGCCTGCGGCCCGCGTGGGCTGGGTCGTGGCCAACGAAGAGGTGTCCAACCGCATCCGCACCTATCGTGACTACACCATGATCTGCGGCGGCGTGTTCAACGACGCCCTGGCGACCTACGTGCTCGAGCACAAGGACAAGATTCTCGAGCGCAACCGTAAGATCGTGTTTGGCAACCGCGATATCGCGCAGGCTTGGATCGATACGCAGCATCGCGTTTCCTGGACGGCCCCGCAGGGAATATCCACCTCGTTTATCCAGCTGGATATTCCCGAGGATGACGAGGAATTCTGTAAGCGCCTGTTGGCCGAGAGGGGAGTGCTGCTGGTCCCCGGCAGCCGCTTTGAGCTTCCCTGCGGCGCACGCCTGGGCTACTGCGCGAGCGAAGACGTTCTTCGCGAGGGCCTGAGGCTTTTGGGCGAGGCACTGGCGGAGTTCGATCGCTAGGATTCCGACGATTTTCGAGGGCCTTATCCAAATTGGCCGAAGATAATCGAAAACGGACCCGTTTCCCTAGGGGAAGCGGGTTCGTTTTTCTATACCGAGAAGTCAAGTTGTTACAAATGGGGCCGTAAAGCGAGCCGGTATCCGCTGGGCCTTATACTGAACTTCCGGTGAACGGTACCAAGCGTCTGGTAAACGGTAATATGCATACCAGAAATGAATAGGACAAACTTTTTTCTGAATAAAAATGAAAATGGTTGAGACGCGGTATGAATCGCTAATTCTATTCATAGCTTTATTAGAAATATGCAATTTGAGGGTGGTTCAATAAAGTTAAGTTCCATTTGCTATTTGGTTTGAAAAAGCATTTAAGCACGTAAATAAACTTTATTAAATCAAAGTGTGCCATGCGTGAAGTATATGTGTATGCCGTTCACCCCCTATAAAAAAACCGTTCGGTGGCAAGGTGGAAGTATGGGCTGATTTTGGATATAAATATGTCGTCAGCAATAACGCCTCACACGGAGGGGCGCTAACGAATCGGCCCTGACAAGGGCCCGAAAGAAAGGTAGGAGGCCATGACGAAAGGTCTGCACGTGCCTTCCGAGATCGGCAAGCTCAGGAAGGTCTGCCTGCACCGTCCCGGCGACGAGCTCCTCAACCTGCCGCCCGACGAGCTC